>MDSY01051295.1_pt1 | contig 17604 bp, 15 predicted proteins | sample 811131 | NCBI WGS metagenome assembly MDSY01 (sample SAMN05326643, study PRJNA326480) | marine metagenome | isolation source: seawater | place: Atlantic Ocean: South West | collected 2010
CTTTTCCACCATCACCAGATTTAACTTTAATTATTAAACTATCTATCATATATATATATTAATAGTATTTAATAATATTGTTGAAACTGTTTATAACAAAATAGCTTTTATCTAAATTAGAATTTTAAATAAATGTCTAAGAATGTTCAGAAAATTAAATAATTGTTCAAAAAATCAATTATTTAATATACTTTTCTCAATTTCTGCCTTTAATTGAACATTTTTTGACAGCTCTTCTTTTATTTTGTTGACAGAGTAAATAATTGTTGAATGGTTTCTGTTTCCAAGTAGTTTTCCTGCCTGAGATGTAGAAAAGTTTGATTTTTCTATAAGTAGATATGCAGCAAATTGTCTTGCATAGTTTGTTTTTTTATCATTTTTTCTGCTTTTCAAGTCACTTTCATCAATCCCAAACATATATTTTATAAGTGCAAATATTTTCTCTATAGAAATGGTGATGTCTTTTATATTTTCTAATTTATAGTCTGATATAACGTTAGTGACCATTTCTTGAGAAATGCTTTTATTTAATAATTCGGAATGCGCTAGAAGCGATTTAATTATCCCTTCAATTTCGCTGAATGAATTAAATTTTTTTGAAGAAATATATTCAACAATGCCGTCTTCAAATTCTGCAGTGGATTGTTTGAGTTTTTTTGCTACGTATTCTTTCGAAGTCTCTTTGTCTGGGCTCTGAATTTTTACAATTAGACCAGATTTAAGTATTGAAGTTAATCTTGATGACATATTAACTTTTGAGGGATGATTGTACGAAGTTACAATGACTTGTTTTTCAGATAACTGTAGTTGATTAATTATATGAATTAGTGATTCTACTGTCTGTTTTTTTCCCGCAAAAAAATCAATATCGTCAATTATAAATACATCGCAATTCCTATATTTTTTCATTTCTTGTAAATCGTTATTTTTTATTGACTTTACAAAATCATTTGTGAAATGTTCACCTGTTACAGAAACTATATTTAATCCTTTAACTTTTAAAGTTTTAGCTATTGCTTGTACAAGATGTGTTTTTCCTAAGCCCCATTCTCCATATATATATAGAGGGTTGTATAAGCTACCTGGTGCCTCACAAACCTTTTTAGCAGCAGCATATGCAAGAAAGTTTGAGCTTCCTGTTATGAAGTTATTGAAATTAAATTTAGGGTTTATCCAAGAGCCCTTTATATTACCCGATTGTTTATTTTGAGAGTTTTCAGCTTCATTTGTAGATAGGACATATTTTGGTTTAAAGTGTTTACCTAATGTTTGTCCCAGGGCGTCATAAATAGACTCTTCTAATCGTTGCGTAAGCATTTCAATTGCAAAAATACTATCAACCGATATTATTATTTCTTCACCTTCAATGGCTAATGCTTTAGTATTTTTTAGCCAAGTCTTAAAAGTGCTATCATCTACGACCAGCTCAAGATAGCCTAAGGCTCCTGACCAAATATTTTTAGCATTTGTATTTTCCAAACTGTCTCCTAAAAATTTAAATATAAATATATTTTTTTTTAGCGATTCTTTTGCGACGAAGAACTTTTTATAAGCTTCTTGATTTAGAAAGAAGCATCAAATACCGCATATAAAAAAAATAGCATATTCAAATATTAATAAAAGCCTAAAAAAAGGAATTAATTTTAATTTTGTACTTTTTTACTGGAAAAAATATAATTTATTTATGTAACAAGATTAGATTGAAATATTTGATACATAAACGCTTATAATTTTTAAAATATATTATTAAATTTTATGAAAATTATTTTTTTTGGATCAGCAGATGAATCAATACCGTTATTAGATGAAATATCTAAACAACATACTATTTTAGCAATAGTATCTAAACCTGTGCCTAAAAACTCAAAAAGAAGAAAATTTACCAATTCAAAGCTTTTCGAGTATGCTAATAAAAATAATATCTTATATCTTCATCCGTTTAAATTAGATGATTCTTTTGTTGATAAAATCTATTCTCTTGAGCCTGATTTATCACTAGTGATATCCTATGGAAAGATTCTTATAAAAAGGTTAATAGATATTCCTACGTATGGAACAATAAATATCCACCCTTCTTTATTGCCTAAATACAGAGGACCCTCACCCGTTCAAGCTACTATATTAAATCAGGATAATGAAACCGGTTTTACTGTTATTCAGATGGATGAAGGTGTAGATACTGGGGACATATTGTATACAAGTAAAAAATATGATCTATCTTGGGATGAAACTTATTTAGAATTATTAAGATTTCTATTTAATGAATCTTCCAAAATTATAAATAACTTATTATCCTCAATCGAGGGAAATAAGCTATTACCCCAAAAACAAATCAATAAATTAGCTACTCATACAAAATTGATAGAAAAAAAATCAGGTGAAATTGACTGGAATAATGATGCTTCAAATATATTTGCAAAATATAGAGCTTTTATAGAATGGCCAAAGATATACTCAGTCTATAACAAAAAAAGATTTATAATTCATGATTTGATTATTTCAAACTATAAATCAACTAGTCCAGGAACTGTAGAAAAAATAGATGGAAAAATATGTGTTCATACTTCTACTGAAATGATAATTTTGAACCAAATTCAATTTGAAGGAAAAAAAATTATTGACGCTTCTACTTATTTCAATAATTTTGATTTATCTAAAATAAACTTAAAGACTAAATAATTTCTAATTGATATCCTTAAGAAATAATAGTTGAAAATGAATAAAGAATTAAAAAAACTAAATAAACCCTCATCAAACGGAAGATTTGGAAACTTTGGAGGTAAATTTGTCCCTGAAACCTTAATGCCTTCATTAAGAGAAATTGAGATAGCTTTTGATGAAATATCTAAAGATCAATCTTTTTGGGATGAATTAATTATTCTTCAAAAGGATTTTGTTGGTCGACCAACACCAATCTATTTTGCTAAAAATCTATCTCAAAAACTGAAACAAAATATTTGGATAAAAAGAGAAGATTTGGCACATACAGGAGCCCATAAAATTAATAATGCACTGGGACAAGGGCTTCTAGCTAAAAAATTAGGAAAGAAGAGAATAATTGCTGAAACAGGAGCAGGCCAACATGGAGTGGCAACTGCAACAGTATGCGCTATGCTCAACTTGGAATGTATAGTTTACATGGGAGAAGAAGATATAAAAAGACAATCTCCAAATGTATATAGAATGGAAATGTTAGGAGCTAAAGTTGAGCCAGTAAAATCTGGATCCAGAACATTAAAAGATGCTGTAAATGAAGCAATAAGAGATTGGGTTACTAATGTAGAAAACTCTTACTATATTATTGGAAGTGCAGTTGGCCCACATCCATATCCTTACATAGTTAGAGAATTTCAATCTGTTTTAGGATGTGAGTCTAGAAGCCAAATTATAGAAAAATCAGGAAAACTACCAGATTATGTAGTTGCTTGTGTAGGCGGGGGGTCTAACGCTATTGGAATTTTTTCAGGATTTATGGATGATACATCTGTAGAATTAATAGGAGTAGAGGCTAGCGGTGAAGGAGTTGAAACAAAGAAACATGCTGCTACTATGACTAAAGGATCTCCTGGAATACTTCATGGTTCATTAAGCTATGTCTTGCAAGATCAATATGGCCAAATTCAAGAAGCTCATTCTATTTCTGCTGGTTTAGATTATCCTGGTGTAGGGCCTGAACACTCCTATCTTAAAGACATAGAAAGGGCAAAATATTTTTCTGCAACTGATGAAATGGCCCTAGAGGGGTTCAAATTATTATCCGTAGAAGAAGGAATTATTCCTGCTTTAGAGCCTGCCCATGCTTTAGGTTTCTTATTAGACTGGTCTAAAGAAATTGAGCCTAATCAAAATATTCTTTTCTTGCTCTCAGGAAGAGGGGACAAAGACATGGAAACGGTTTCAAAAAAAATAGATTCCAAATAAAATTTTAGTATAATCATACAAAAATAATTTCAGGAAAAAGGAAAAATGGATCAAAATGGACCTCTTCAAGATATTGTTGTAGTAGAGTTTGGAAACTTTGTAGCAGGCCCAACATCTGGACAGTTACTCACAGACTTAGGTGCTACCGTCATAAAAATAGAACCTCCAATGGGAGAACCTTGGAGACATTCCTCACCTAGCTCTCCATTAGGGGAAAGTCGTACATTTATAGCACTTAATAGAGGGAAAAAAAGTGTTTGTATAGACCTAAAAACTGAGGAAGGTCAAAAAGTCTGTCATGATATTGTGTCTAAAGCCGATGCTGTTATTTCAAATAATAGAAAATCAACATCAGAAAAACTTAAATATGATTGGAATTCACTTTCAAAAATTAACCCTAAATTAGTTTATGTAGAATCTACAGCTTATGGTCCAAAGGGAGATAAAGCTGCAGAACCTGGTTTTGATCTAATTATGCAAGCATATACCGGGATTATGTCTACAGAGAATAAAGTTTATCACGGTGCTCCAAGCGCAGTTAGGTCCTCTTCTTATATTGATTATTCAACTGGATATGCGATGGCCTTAGGTGTTGTTTCAGGGGTATTGCAAGCTAGAACTACAGGAAAAGGGCTTTTATTACAAACAAGCTTGCTTGCACAAGCATTATCAATGCAAGCAATGCAAGTTACTAGAGTTGAAAATGATCTCAGTCCTGCTCAGAAATGGATAAACGAAAAAAAAGATTCAATGTTTGATAATAATGTAGCTTATGAAGAAATTCAAATGGATTATTCTATTCAAGGTGGAGCTCCACAGATAGCTCAATATTATCGAGCGTATAAAACAAAAAATGGAGCATTAGCCCTCGGGTGTTTAGCTATGCATGCTAGAAAAAGAATTGCCAATTTATTTAATTTAGAAGATGTTAGATTTAATCCTGCAAATAAATTTTCTTCTGAAGAAATGTTTCAAATTGGTAAAAACTTTGAAAAAAGCATGGAAGAAAAGTTTTTAGAAAAAAATACTGATGAATGGATTACATACCTAAGATCACATGATATTCCTTGTGAGCCAATGCAATTTACTGAAGAATTAGTTTCTAATAAACAAGCCATTGAAAACAACTATGTCATTGAATTAGATCATGGAACTGGCTCAAAAGTTAAATCTAGTGGACCCATATTTGATGTTTCAACTGGCAACGCTGAATTGAAACCTTCTCCTCTTTTAGGAGAAAATACTGAAGAAGTTTTAATGTCAATTGGTTATAAAAAAGAAAAAATAGATGCTTTATTTAAGAATAAATCAATTGGAAAAAATATTTAATAACTTTCCAAAAGTTTTTTTGTATAGATAGATAGTTTCATTTTTGGTCTTTGTGATTCGTGCTTATATCTTATGCATTTTCTTTCTTCCACCTTTTTGGGATATGTAGAAGTTACATGACAATCAAAAAAATATCCACAATGAGTAGGTATACATAAAAATTTTTTTTTAATTTGTGGCCCCGCTTGCTTTGGATTAGAAATCTTCATAGTTTTATGGAATGCTAATTTAATTTTATGGATATATTTTTTTATATCCAATTATTTGTCCTATTTTTTTACTGAAATATAGGATCCAATAACAACAAAAATAGTAGCAAATACAATTTCTATTCCTGGTATTTCATCTAGTATTATCCAAGCTAAAAATACTCCAAAAACAGGCTGTGAAAGGGAAATTATAGTTACTTTAGAGGGAAGATATTTTTTTAGAAGCCATGTTTGACCAATAAATCCAAATCCAGCTATGATTATTCCTTGATAAAAAAGAGCTAAGATCAAACTAGCTGAAAAAATGTAATTTTCATTTTCTAATATTATTGAGAAAGAAAAAAAAGATATAATTCCGATAATAGCCTGAGATAAAAGAATATTTATTTGACTTATACCTTGAGCAATTTGGGAAATATAAATTTGTCTTGCACCCAATAACATTGCAGAGGTAAGCATCAGTATATCGCCTAAAAAATAATCACTCTTTGAGTCCCTTATAGATTCCCAAAATAAAATTATTATTCCCCCATATGCAATAATCATACCTAAAATTTTTAATTTAGTCAGCTTATCCTCTGGCACAAAAATATGAGAAAAGATTGAAGACCAAAGTGGAAAAGTTGTTATCATTATTACTCCATGACCGCCTGATGTGAAATTTTGACCGACATTCATAAATCCAAGTTGAATTGAAAATAAAGCTCCAACTCCCAATAAAGGAAGTATTTCTCTTTTATGAATTTGAAATTTTTCTTTGTTATATATTGCCCATAAAATAGCAACTATTCCACCAAGTAAAAATCTCATCCAACCTAATCTTAGTGGAGGAGCATCTTCAAGTCCTATTTTAATAGAAATGGGATTTCCAGACCAAAGGATGGATAAAAAAAATGCTAGAATGACCCCTTTTTTATCAGGACTGATTCTTTTTTCTTTAAGTTGTTTCAATAAGACTTATTAAAGTTTAAATATTATCTGTTTTATTTTTCAAATCATAATTGTATATTTGTTTAAATACACAATAAAAAGAGGTTTTTTTATCAAAATGAAAAAGATAGTAACTTTTGGAGAAATTTTATTACGACTAACAACTCTAAACAAAGAAAGATTTACACAATCAAAAAACTTTGAAATAACGTATGCTGGCTCTGAAGCGAATGTTGCTGTATCTTTATCTCATTTTGGAATGAATGCATACTACCTCTCTTCAGTTCCTGATAATCCAATTGGTCAGAGTTGTATAAATACTGTTAGGCAATTTGGTGTAAATACAGACTATATGGTTAAGACTGGAGAAAGGCTTGCTGTCTATTATTTAGAAAACGGAGCGTCAATGCGAGCTTCAAATATTGTGTATGATCGAACAGGTTCTTCTTTTTCTAAGGTAACTCCTGATTCTTTTGATTGGGACTCTATTTTCCAAGATTGTGATCTTTTTCATTATTCTGGAATTACTCCATCATTGTCTAGTTCGACAAAAAGTTTGACAGAATATGCAGTACAGCAGGCAAAAGAAAGAAACGTAAAAGTTTCATGTGATTTGAACTATAGGTCTAACTTATGGACACCTGAAGAAGCTCAAAAAACTATGATTCCGCTAATGGAGTACACAGATATTCTGATTGGTGGAAAAAAGGATCCTGAAATAATGCTTGGGGAGTATGTTGATAATGAGGAGGATGAGTCTTATAAAAAACTTCTAATTTCCTTAGCAAAAAAATATAATTTTTCTAATGTAGCAATCTCGATGAGAGAAAGTTTTTCAGCTGATCATAATGATTGGTCAGGTTTGTTTTATGATAATAAAAATGTTTACTCATCAAAAAAATATGAAATACAAATAGTAGATAGAGTTGGTGCTGGTGATGCATTTACTGCAGGTATTATATATGGATTATTTAATAACCTTCCTTCTCAAGATATTGTTGAATTTTCAATTGCTGCTTCTGCGCTAGCCCATACTTTCCATGGAGATTTTAATCTAGCCACTATTGATGAAATTCTAGCAGTAGCTTCTGGAGATATTACAGGAAGAATTCGAAGATAGTTTTTTTGTTTTTATAATTAGAGCTTTATAGTATTCTTAAAGTATGAAAAGTTTTATTTATTTATTTATTTTTATTTCTTTTTTATCAGTTAGTATTTCTGATGAAAATACTTTAATTTTTGCTCAAGGAGAAGGATATTCTAAATATAAAATTTTTCATCAGGAAGAAATTTCAAATTATAAAGTTGAGATTTCACTTTCTCCAATCAACCCAGTAGTTGGGCAACAAATTTTTTCTATATATATTTCAGATATAAATTCAAAAGAACCAATTGAAAATCTTATAGTTAACGTTTATGCGACACCTTTATTTGATGATAAGAAAAAAACAACTCCTGCCCTTTCATCTCCGTCTATGAAAGGTTATTATCAAGCTATTTTCCGTATGGAAAAAGCTGGGTACTGGATAATGGACTTTGAAATTGATGATGGAGTGAATGTTAATAATATTTCTGAGCAAATAGAAATTTTCGAAAGAAACCGGACTCTTAACAGCGGAGATTTCTCTTATGGCTTTGTTGCTATGCAAGTGATTTTTTTTGTTGGGCTGGGATATGTTTTTTACGCAGCAAGAAGACGAAGAAGAAAGCTAAAAAACTAAATTTATTCTTGCCATAATTTACCATTTTTGGTGATTATTTCTAAATTTATGTTTGCTCCAATTCCATTTCCATCGGGCAAATAAATTTCTCCTTCGTGGATTTTTTCATTAGGTAAAAGAAGCTCATGTCTCCAGTCAACCTCATTCACAGCATGCTCAAGCGGGAGCTTAGAATTTATAGATGAAGTTATATGGGCAGATGTTAGTAAAGAGACTGGGCCTGATGGGCAATGCATTGAAATTTTATTAGAGTCTTCTAACCTTTGGTCCAAGTTAATTATCTCAGTGGGCCCCCCACAGAACTTAACGTCTGGCATGACTATATCTACTATTTCTTCTTCTATAAGCCTCATAAAATTATTTGCCCCATAAACCATTTCTGCGCCTGCAGTAGGAATAATTGAATATGAGTTTATTTTTTTCATATCTGCTTTATTTTTTTCTGGATCCACAGGTTCTTCAAACCACTTAACATTTCTATCTTTTAATTCATCATGTAAAAAATAGCTTGAGTTCAGATCAAATCTTGAATGACAATCAACAAAAAGATTTGTATCTTTTTCTAGGGTTTCCTTTATAGCAGAAATTCTTTCTAATCCTATTTTAGCCTCATCTGGTATGGCATCTTTTCTTTTAAATGGACTATTACATTCATCAAATGGAGCACATTTAATAGTCTTAAATCCTTTTTTTTCAAATTCTTTGGCCTTTCTATTGAAAGCGTATGGGCTTCTTTCTACTGGCCCATTATCGTCTGGAAGCATAGATCTATTTATATTTGCATATAGCTTAATAACCTCCTTTTTTTCTTTGAGGCTTCTATTTTTTAACGCGAGATAATCCCTTAGGCTCATTTGCAACCTTTTTGCATATAAGTCCAAGAATGCCGATCTTATTCCGCTTATTGCAGTTGCATAGCTTAAATTTATATTTGCTAAATCTTCTTGATGAATAATTTCAAGAAGATTTTCCTCGGAAGTTATTTTTTCATCTCTTAATTTGTTTGAAAGTTTAGCAATTATTGAGGATACAGGAGATTGTAGCTGAGTATCTGTAATTTCTGAAATTCCAGATATGCCATCATCTGAAATAAATTCCATAAATTTCCATTCAGTTTTTGCCCTTACATGTACAGAGTAAAAGTTTAAGTTTTTAATTTTTATCCATTCATCATTCATGCTTAGAAACCTTTTACCTAGTTATAGTTGTGTAATAAAAATTCATGGGGATTTTTTTAATAGTTAAAGATATTTTAGTTTCACATATTTGTAAAAAATATTTATAAAGTTGGCATGAGGAAAAAATCTTTTTTGGATTTTTGGTGAGAGTTTATTCCTAGATCATTGCTTTCAAAAATTATTATCACTTTTTGGCCCAAATCAGTACAGGATTTCTTGCTGCTTGCGCCTCGTCTAACCTTTCAACGGGAAGATTTATAGGTGCATCAATAATTTCTTTTGGATTACTTTTAGATAGTTCGCTTATCATTATCATAGCATCAATAAACTTGTCTAGAGTTTCTTTTGATTCGCTCTCTGTAGGTTCTATCATTAACGCTTCATCTACAATTAGAGGAAAATACATTGTTGGTGCATGAAAACCTTCATCTAGAAGCTTTTTTGCGATATCTATAGCTTTCACTCCATCCTCTTTTTGTTGAGAGGCAGACAATACAGTTTCATGCATACAGTGCCTTGATGATGTTAGTCTAAAGTCTTTTTTGAGTTTTTCTTGAATATAATTTGCATTTATTATTGCACTTTCAGAAATTTCTTTCAAACCCGCTTTACCCAAAGATCTTATGTAAGCATAAGCTCTAACTAGTATTCCAAATGACCCATAAAAACCATTAAGTCTTCCAACGGTATTGTTAGGTTTATATTGCTTATAATTATTTCCTTCTTTTTTTACGTGAGGGTATGGCAAGAAGCTTTCTAAATATTTTGCAACCATTACTGGGCCTGAACCAGGCCCTCCGCCACCATGGGGCGTAGAAAAAGTTTTATGAAGATTAGAGTGACAAATATCAATACCTAGATCACCAAATTTAGTTACTCCCAATAATGCATTGAGGTTTGCACCATCTGCATAAACCAAACCTCCGTTATCATGTATAACTCTAGTAATTTCTAAAATGTTTGGTTCAAAAAGACCTAAAGTTGACGGTAATGTTAACATTAGTACACAAACATTTTCATTTACTTTTTCTTTTAAGTCTTCTAGATCTATGTCACCTTCGTTTGTAGTCTTAATGGTTATGGCTTCAAGCCCTGCCATTGATGCTGAAGCGGGGTTGGTCCCATGAGCAGAATCTGGGATTAGGGCTATATTTCTATTATTCTGATTATTTTTTTTGTGATATTCTCTTGCAATTAGCAAACCTGCATATTCTCCTTGAGCCCCTGCCAATGGAGCAAGAGAAACTCCAGGTAAACCTGTAATTTCACCTAATTCTTCTTGAAGTTCAAACATCAGCCTCAGGTTTCCTTGCACTTTTTCGTCAACTTGATTTGGATGAGATGTAGAAAATCCAGGCATGGAAGCTATTTGCTCATTAATTTTAGGATTGTATTTCATCGTGCAAGACCCAAGAGGATAAAAATTTGTATCGATAGAATAATTTAAGGAAGATAAATTAGTAAAATATCTGATTAAGTCTAGCTGCCCAACTTCAGGCAAACTTAATTCTGTTCTTAAGAATTTTGAATCTGGAAGTTCACTCTTCTTGACACCAGCTTCTGGAACTTTAATTGCTTTTCTTCCTGATTTAGACTGATCCATCAATAGAGGCATTTCCTTCTTAATCATTTTCTCCTCCTAGCAGATTTATAGTTTTGTTTATAATTTCAGGTGAGTTTAATTCTGTAACTGCAAAAAGCATTTTTTTACTTTTTGAAGTTGAGATGTCTATTCCTCCTTCAATATTATTTTCTTGGAAAATCTTATTGATTTTTGACAGATCTGTTTCAGACTCTATTACAAACTCATTAAAGAAATTCTTTGAAATTAATTTTAATCCCGGAATATTATTTAGTTTTTCAGCAAAATAATGAGCTCTGTGATAGCAAGTTTCTGCTATAGACTGGATGCCCTTAGGACCCATTGTTGCCAAATATACAGCTACCATAAGTCCGATAAGCTGAGTACTTGTACATATGTTAGAGGTTGCACTTTCTCTTCTAATATGTTGTTCTCTGGTTTGAAGAGTTAGAGCGTAAGAAACTTTATTATTTTTATCTACAGTTTGACCAATAATTCTACCCGGAAGTTGCCTTATAAATTCTTTTCTACAAGTCAAAATACCTATGAATGGCCCTCCAAATGATACTGGAACACCTAATGGCTGTCCTTCAGCAGTAGATATATCTACATTAAGTTGCCCAGGAGGTTTCAACATGCCTAGAGATATTGGATATGTATGTTGGATTATAAGCCCATTTTTGTTGTGAATCTCTTCTGCTAGTTTTTCAACATCCTCGATTTCACCTATATAGTTTGGAGATTGAACAAGAAGGCATCCGTACTCAATATCGTTTTGTAAGTCTACATCTCTATATCTATACAAATTAATATCTTGCCACTTAGAATATGATCTTAAAACATCAAGCGTTTTTTCAGACACACTTTCATGAATTATTACATTATTATTTCTTTTTATTCTACAAGCCATTAATGCAGCTTCGGCTAGTGCCGTTGGACCATCATACATTCCTGCATTACAGACTTCCATATCAAATAACTGAGCAATCATAGACTGAAACTCAAAACCTACTTGTAAGGTACCTTGAGATGCCTCAGGCTGATAAGGAGTATAAGAAGTAAGAAATTCTCCTCTTTGAATCATAGCTTTAACTGTTGAAGGAATATAGTGATTATATGCTCCTCCACCCATATAACTGGTTATAGTTTTTGAAGAAAAATTATTATTTGACAACAGTTGAAAAAATTCGGTTAATTCTTGCTCTGATAATGCATCTTTAAGATTTAAAGTTGGTTGCAGTTGTTTTTTAGGGACGTCACTTAACAAATCCTCAAAAGAACTTACACCAATGGTTTTGAGCATTTGTTGTTTGTCATCTTCTGTACTTGGAATATATGGTGAGTTTGTCATTAAATTATCTTTTCATAATCTGAAGAACCGAGTAATTTTTCTAAATCATTACTATTCTCAACTTCTAGTTTTACGATCCAGCCTTTTTCATAGCAATCTTCGTTTACATATTCAGGATTATTAGTTAGTTCTTCATTTATTTCAACTACTTTTCCTGAAACTGGCACAAATAAATCAGATACAGCTTTTACAGACTCAATCTCTCCAAATTTTTCAAATTGTTTCAAATCTTTTCCAAGAGAATCCACATCAATATAAACAATGTCTCCTAATGACTCTGCTGCATGTAAAGTTATGCCTATAATTGCTAAATTATCTTCGATTTTTACCCATTCATGATCTTCTGAATATTTCAGATTTTTTGGAACTGCACTCATTTTTTTCTCCTGTAAAATGGAAGCTTAGTAATTTCTGCTTCAAGATATTTTTCCCTTACTTTTATTTTAACTTTATTACTATTATAATTGAATTTCTTATTGAGTTTTCCTATAGCTATCGCTCTCTTAATTCTAGGAGAATGAGTCCCTGATGTGATTTTTCCTATAATTTTGTCGTTTATATATATCTCATTTCCTTCTCTAGCGATACCCCTATCTTTAAGAATCAATCCAACTAGCACATCTTCACCCTCTTTTATTTTGTCTCCATGTATATACTCGTAATTAATATAATTTTTACTACTAGTTTCAAGCAACCTCCCTAATCCTATTTCATAGGGATTTGATTCTTTTGTGATTTCGTGTCCATATAAATGAAGACCAGCTTCTACTCTTAGCAAGTCTCTGGCTCCAAGCCCACATGGATTTATGGATAATTTATTAAGATTATCCCAAATTGTATTTGCATGGCTATTTTGGAAAATTATTTCAACTCCATCTTCTCCTGTATATCCAGTTCTAGCAACAAAAACTGAGACCCCTTCAATACTAATTTCTTTATGTCTATATCTGCCTAAATTGGCTAAACTATTATTTGTTATGCTGTTAATTTTTTCTATTGCATTGGGACCTTGAATAGCTAGCATCCCTGTTTTTTCTGTAATATTTTCAATCACTGAATCGTTATTAATACTATTAATCCACTTTAAATCCTCATCAGTATTTGAAGCATTTATTACTAATAAAAATTTTTCATCAGATATTTGATAAACAATTAGATCGTCAAGAATCTCTTGTTTGTCATTAATTAATAATGTGTATTTTGCAATTGAATCCTCTAAAGAATCTATGTTTATTGGTAACATTTTTTCGATAAGATCTCTAGAATTCTTTCCAGAAACTTCAACTCTTCCCATATGAGAAACATCAAACATTCCTACATCATATCTTACAAAATTTGATTCCTTGATTATTCCGTCTGGATAATTAATAGGCATCTCCCATCCAGCAAAATCAACAAGCTTTGCATTATGTTCTTTATGTTTTTCTAAAAATATAGTTTGATTCATCTAATTAAATTCCTCTTGTATTATGATATTTTGTTTGTATATTCCAGGCAATTCAAATCTTTGTGGGAACTCTTCAATTAGAGGAAAATTATTATATAGTTTATTATCAATCTCCAGTTGCTCTAAACTGAAGTTACAATTATCTGTTGCATCAAGTCTTACAAAATAGTTCCCCATTCCATTAGGCTTAATAAGTTGATTTATAGCATATCTATTTTTATTGATTTTTTCTGGAGCCATTTCTGATTTAGATAGGGCAACTAAGCATTCCCCTAAACCTAAATTATATAAAAATTGCCTTTGACTCATTATAAATTTATTTAATAATCCTATTTCATTAAAATCATCACTAATATCTTTCATATCTACCTGAAAAGTGATGTCCGACTTTCCTGGTGAAAAAAAATAATTGTTATAAAAATTATGATTGTTTATTACACTCATGAATGACTTTTTCTTTCCACTGTAAAATAAATCTTTCTCGTTCATTCCATAATCAATAGTTAATACATAACCCTCAGAAATAATTGATTGAAACTGTTCCTTTACTTGATAGTCTTTACACATTATTTCTACATCAGCATTAGTTATTTTTTCATTTATTTTTTTTAATCTTTTTTCTATACAATTACATGAAGCCAGATCTAATACTTCATTAAATTTATCGTTTTTAAGTTCAACATATTTTTCGTATATTTTTCCATCTATAATTGAGACTAAATGATGAGGAATTGCGTCAAAAAGTTCATTTGATAAGATTATGCTTTTTGATTTATTAAAATTTTTATAATTTTCAACTTTATAAATATAATTAGATTCATTTCTATCTATTGCTTTATATGTATAGTTTTTTTGATCAAAAAAACTCAATGCTTTTGTAATGTCAAATGCCAATGTACCATTTCCAGCTCCAAATTCATAAATTGTAATTTTTTCATCAGTATTAAAGCTTTTGATAAGATGGTCCAATAAATAAGCTATTAGATATCCAAATAGAGGGTGAGTTAAAGGAGATGTAGCATAGTCCTTAAAATAAGAATTTTGCTCATTTCGAGTGAATGAATAATATCCTTTTTTTCCATATAGGCATAAATCGATAAATTCTTTTGAAGAGATTCTTCTTCTTTTTGATATTAAATCTTTTAGATATGCTTCAAAATTAATTTAATCTAATCCCTTTGATCAATAGGTATATATTCCTTTGCTCTTTCACCAGTGTACTGAAGCAATGGTCTTATTAGTATATTATGACGCATTTGTTCTAATATTTGAATAGTCCATCCTGGGATTCTACCTACTGCAAATATAGGTACAAATAAGTCTTGAGGTATACCTATCAAGTAATATACAGCGCCGGCAAAGAAATCTACATTAGCGTGGATACCTCTTCTTGCATAAGGAGTCATTGCTTCTTGAACTGCTAATAAAATCTCATACCAAGCGGTTTCACCCATTTCTTCACTAAGCCTCTTAACACCCTCTTTTAGATGTTTGGCCCTTGGGTCTGCTGCCTTGTATACTCTGTGCCCGAATCCCATAACTCTCTCTCTGTTAGCTAATAGAGTTTTAACATGATTTGCTGCATTATCTGGTGTTCCAACATCTTTTGCTAACTCCATTACCCCTTCTGCAGCTCCTCCATGAGAAGGCCCTGATAGCGCTGCTATACCTGCTGTTATGGCACCAAAGAAATCAGCATTCGTTCCTGTTACTACCCTAGTTGTAAATGCTGAAGCGTTACATCCGTGATCCGCATGAACAACAAAATCTGTATCCATTAGTTTAGCTGTATCTTCACTGGGCTCTTTTCCTTCAAGCATATATAGAAAGTTAGCAGCATGAGATAAAGTATCGGAAGGTGGAATTGGGTCTAATCCTTTTCTCATTCTATTGTGAGCCATGACTATAATTGGCACTTGAGAAGTAAGTCTTACTCCTTTTCTTATAATTGCATCTTCTGAGAAATCATCTCTATCTTCATCAAATGAGGATAGAGTAGAGATAGCTGTTCTTAGCACATCCATAGGATGTGAATCTTTTACAATATCAATTACATCATAAATCTCTTTAGGTAGTACCCTGGAATCTTTAAGTGATTTGTCAAAATCTTTAAGTTGTTTTTTATTAGGCAGGTCTCCGTACATTAGTAAGTAAGAAGTTTCTTCAAAATTAGAATTTTCGGCAAGGTCATGTATACTAAAACCACTATATTCTAATACACCTTCTTTTCCATCAATAAAGGTTGTATTAGTTCTGTCTAGATAAACTCCTTGTAGTCCTCTATTAAGTGATACTTCTTTTTCAGCCATTTAATTCCTCTTTGAACAAAACTATATATCGTTTTCAATTCGTTTATATATTCTTACTTCTTACATGATACCTAATAATAGGTAAAAAAAAAATTATTTTATAAAGAAATTAATTTTTCTATAAGTTCATCTTTACTAAGGCTACCTAAATCACCAAGTGACCGAGTTCTTACAGACACAGAATTAGATTCTATTTCTTTGTCTCCAACTATGATCATAACAGGAATTTTTTTCATTTCGCTGTTTCTAATTTTTTGACCAAGCCTTTCGTTTGTATTGTCTAAATGCGCTCTATATCCAAGATTTATAAGATCATTCATTAATTCTTCAGAATAATTCTGATGTTTATCAGAAATAGGAATAATGTTAACTTGTTTAGGTGCTAACCAAAAAGGTAAATCTCCACCAGTATGTTCTAATAGTATTCCTATAAATCTTTCAATCGAACCAAGCATAGCTCTATGAATAACCACAGGTCTTTCTTTTTCTCCATCAGAATTAATAAAATCTAAATTAAATCTCTCTGGCAAGGAAAAATCCATTTGAGCTGTTCCTAGCTGCCACTCTCTACCCATTACATCAGGAATAAAGATATCTATCTTAGGACCATAAAAAGCACCCTCTCCATCTACTTCTTCAAAATTTGAATCAAACTCACGAATAACTGTTCGTAATTGCTCTTCAGCTTTATCCCACATATCATCACTTCCTGCCCTTTTTTCGGGCCGTAAGGAGAGTGTCATTCTTGGCTTATCAAATCCAAATGCTGAATAACTTTCTCTTAACATTTCAAGAAAGCTTTTTATTTCATTCCCAGCATCTTTTGTAGAGCAAAAGATATGGGCATCGTCCTGAGAGAATGATCTAACTCTAGTCAAACCATGGGTAACTCCAGATCTTTCGTATCTGTGAAGTCTTCCAAAATCCGCTAATCTTATAGGTAGGTCTCTGTAGGATCTAAGTGTGGACTTATAAATAACAGCATGTGCCGGGCAATTCATTGGTTTAACCCCAACTTCATTTTCATCGATTTCCATCATATACATATTGTCTAAGTAAAAATCATAATGCCCAGAGGTTTTCCATAGGTCAGTTGAAAAGAGTTGTGGAGTTATGACTTCTTGATAACCATATTTATCATATAAATTTCGAACAAATTCAATTAATTTATTATAAATAAATGCTCCGTTTGGTAAGAAAAATGGATTTGCGGGGCTAATAGGGTCTAAAAAAAATAGATCTAAAGAGGTTCCTAATTTTCTGTGGTCGCTTTCAATAGCCTTCTGTCTTTTATCTAGATAATCTTTTTGAAGCTCTTCACTTTCCCAAGCTGTACCGTATATTCTTTGAAGCATTTTATTATTTTCATCACCTCTCCAGTATGCACCTGCTGTAGATAATAACTTTAATGCTTTTATTTCTCCTGTCTTTTCAATATGCCCACCTCTACATAAATCTCTAAACTTACCATCTGAATGGCTGTACTCAGTAATTATTTCTTCTTCAGACATTGAGTTTATTATTTCTATTTTGTAAGGATTATCTTTGTAAACTTCTAAAGCTTCAGACCTAGAAAGTTCATTGCATTCAAACTTAGAGTTTCTTTTCACTGATCTTTTCATTTCTC
>MDSY01000567.1_pt1 | contig 17601 bp, 7 predicted proteins | sample 811131 | NCBI WGS metagenome assembly MDSY01 (sample SAMN05326643, study PRJNA326480) | marine metagenome | isolation source: seawater | place: Atlantic Ocean: South West | collected 2010
AGGGAGGCCTTCGGTGAAATCTCAACTGAACCTTTGACCGAACTGTATCATCCAACCGTACCCACCCTTTTTGCCTGCATGGAGTCATCACAACCAGAAGAAACGCTGATGATTCTTGCACACAATCCAGCAACAGAACTTGCAGTGTATGAAATTACGGGCGAATACCATCCCATGCCGACTGCTGCTTGTGCGTTGTTCATTGAACAAGACAACACATGGGTGTGTCAGCAGATTTTGCGACCAAAGGAACTGTTTGACCAGCAGTCCGTTGGGGGAGGATTTCCCTCTTCAGTCGGGCTTTAGAGACTTTCCACGAGGTATCTCAAACAATTCCGTGAGCGTCCATTGCTTCTGCAATCTTTAGGAAACCTGCCACGTTTGCTCCAAAGACATAATCGCCTGGGCGACCGTATTTTTCAGCAGTTTCAGCAGCATTCTTGTGGATATTCACCATGATGCTGTCGAGTTTTGCATCGACTTCTTCTCGAGTCCATCCCAGTCGAAGGGAGTTTTGCGACATTTCTAGACCAGAGGTTGCAACTCCACCAGCATTGCTTGCCTTACCGGGAGCGAACATTATACCGTTCTTGTGAAACACTTCGACTGCTTCAGGTGTGCAAGGCATGTTCGCACCCTCTGCCACTGCAATCACATTGTTGTCGACAAGCATCTGAGCTTCTGCTCCATTTATTTCATTTTGAGTAGCACATGGAAGTGCGACGTCAACATTGACGCCCCAAAGACCATTTGAGGATGGCTCAGGTGCTGATGGAGTGAAGGTGGCACTGCTGAACTCTGCAGCATATTCTGAGATTCGGCCTCGGCGGTTATTCTTGAGGTCCATAATCCAAGCCAGTTTTTCCCGGTCAATACCATCTGTATCATGAATGAATCCGCTTGAATCAGACATTGTCACTGGCTTTCCACCGAGATCAATGACTTTTGCACACGCAAATTGAGCTACATTTCCTGAGCCCGATATTGCAACTGTAGCGCCTTCAAATGATTTCCCTTTTGCACCAAGCATTTCTCGAGCAAAGTAGACAAGACCGTATCCAGTTGCTTCTGGACGAATAAGAGAGCCACCGTAGGAAATTCCCTTGCCGGTTAGGACACCCGCTTGGAACTCATTTCGAAGTTTCTTATACATACCAAACATGTAACCGATTTCTCGTCCTCCAACACCGATATCTCCAGCAGGGACGTCGCAATTGTGACCAATGTGTCGCCAAAGTTCCATCATAAACGATTGGCAAAAGCGCATGACTTCAGCATCGGATTTTCCTTTTGGATTGAAATCAGCACCACCTTTTCCGCCACCCATTGGGAGACCTGTGAGTGAGTTCTTGAAAATCTGCTCAAAGGCAAGGAACTTGAGAATAGATGCGTTTACGCTTGGATGGAAACGTAGTCCGCCTTTGTAAGGCCCAATTGCTCCGTTAAACTGAATTCGGTATCCACGGTTAACATGAACATTACCTGCATCATCAACCCAAGGAACGCGGAAATGTATGAGGCGTTCTGGTTCGACAATTCGTTCTACGATTGAACGGTATTCTGGCTGAGCCTCGAGAACTGGTTCAAGGGATTCTAAAACTTCCCAAACTGCTTGGTGGAATTCAGGTTGGTTTGGGTCGCGAGCAACCACTGATTCATAGATTTCTTTTGTAATACTCATGTGAACACCTTTAGGGTAGTATGAGCCGTCCCAAAGAAAGACCCTTTCTAAGTATTACCATTCAAAGCATTGCTTGGAAGCATGGTTTGGGGGGGTTGGAAGGGCTGCAACATTCAAAATGGACAGATTGTATTGAACCTCTTTAACCGCTCGATTCTGCGCATACCGTTTGAGTCGATTTCGGCCATAGCATGTATTGCTTCTTCAATCATGGCATGTTGATCTTCTTGGAGACCGATAAGTGATCGAAGTGAAGTAAGCATTGCCCATTCATCCTCTGTGATGACTTCATCATCTAATGCTGCAATCAATGCGGACTGATAGACCATGACATCACCAGTGTGATGGCCAGAGTAATCAAATTCAGTCCCGTCAAATGGATTCGTCTCTTCACCTCGCACAACGGCAAGGCAGACTGCTGTGTCACTCGGATGGACTCCAAGGGCGACAGCAAGAACGTGGAGGATACTCGCTTCATCATCGGTGATGATTGAATCTTCCATTGCGCTGGTAAGGGTTCGTAGGTAGAGGTAGAGACCACGGGATGGTTCAAGAGACATGTTGAGTGCTAAAGTTGCCCGTATTAGAAGGTTCTACTGGGCAACTCAAGGCATTGGTATACAATCGTAAGACAACTGTATTCGAAATGTGTACGGAATTGGAGTGCACAGAGTCTCAATGCGCTACTGCGAACCACCTTTTATTGTAATCACCTGTAAGTCAATTCGTCATCAATTACGCTACATTCATATACCGCCTCACCTACCCAATGGATACGGAGGAATCAAAATGGCGACCCCAAGCAACCTTGTCTCACTCAGAATAACTGAAGATGAGATTGCATCGCTTGACGCTCGAGTTGGACTTGATGGAGCCCGTAACCGCTCAGACGTTATTCGAGCAGCCATTCAACAATATCTCAAAGGTCAACCAATGCTGACTGGAATGGATTCCGTTCGAATCCCTATCGGCCATGGAGACAAGATGCTTCTTGGCCAACTTTACGAACTTCAAGGGACAACTCCTGAAGCAGCTGCCCAAGAAGGGCTTTCACTTTACATAGAACAGGCAATTAAGGCCCGTTCTGAATTAACACAACAACTCGATGAACTTCTGGCTGAGGCCAAGAGTTCAACGATACGACGCGAAGAATACCACGAATGAGTGGGTGAGAGTGCAGGAGGGGATGGAAAATGAATTGGCAAAACGATGATAGCGAGAATCGGGATGCCACCTTCAACGCCGTACGGGATTTGTCCAAGCCGTATGGATTTGCCGCTTTGCGTCTGCGTGCCCGTCTTGCACGCGCTGGACTACAACAAAACCCAACACACCTCCCCTCGAAAGACGGGCGGGGGGACTCAGATTCCACACCAGCTTGCTAAGTTGGTTGGTTCCCACGTGCTCAGGATCCCCACATACCTGGGCACAATTACTCACACCAGTGCAACCGCTGTCAACGGTTATTCCCCCAATCCTTTAGAGGGGTCGACGCAGAACAGATACTATGACAGAAGAGGTGAGTCAAGAAAAGGCACAAACATTTGCCTTTCTGGCTCACGAAAAACCCCGACCTGGACAAATTGAAATGATTCACGAATGCCGAGAGGCATTGCGCAAGAATGGACACCACCTCGCGGCTGCTCCAACAGGTATTGGAAAAACAGCTGCTTCACTTGCTGCAGCTTTGGAGATTTCTCGCAACTCCAGTTCGTCGACAAAAATTCTCTTTTTGACGGGCCGTCAATCTCAACACCACATTGTGATTGAAACAGTAAGGAACATCAATTCACGACTCGTAGACGGGCAGCGGGCGATCAAAGTAGCAGATATCATTGGAAGAGAATCAATGTGTAGAGATGTTGACGTTCTTTCAGGAAAATGTTTCTGTGAACAAGGTACGCCAGATTCCTCAAAAGCCTCGGGAAGAGAGGAAGTTCGTGATTTTATACTGCACCACCCACGGCATGTGGAGGAAATTATCGAAAAAAGTCGCACATGGGGTGTATGCCCTTGGTCCACGTGCCGCTCCGCAGTAAAGGACTGTGATATTCTGGTGTGTGATTACAATCACGTCTTTGCTGAAGCCGTTCGAGAAAGTTCTCTCAGTGCCATGAATATTAGTTTGAAAAACACCATACTCATTGTCGATGAAGCACATAATCTGCCTGAACGGATTCGAATGAGTATGGAAAGAGTCCTCACTCCTTCCATCGTCCGAAATACCGAATTTGAACTTCAAGAATATGTCGAAACGCTTACTGAAACATACCAAAAGACGACTTCGACTTCGACGGCAATAGAACTCGACGTGGCAACTTGGGCATTGGAAATTATGAAAATAGCCAGAACCAAAATGGAGGATTTATTTCGCCAGCTGCGTTCCGATCTAATTGGTAACGATGAAGAATCCTTTGTCGAAGTGGAACGATTGACAGATATCTTCCACCGCTCATGTGATGAATACGAAGGCCTTACGGGTCAAAAAACTTTGAATCAAGAACCCAATAACCCCGAACGCTCTGTAGAGCGAAGTCATCGCATGCCACGATTAGCTGATGTTTTATCACGTGTCGTTGTTGAACAGGATTCAGAGGCAGATGAAGATGACAAGGAAACTTTTTCACACCGATTAGGGCACGTCCTGAGATGTATAGAATCATTTGGAGAAACAACTGCTATCACTTTAGTATTCAGTTTGAGAGGAAGAGAAGGAAAAATCACATCTCACCTTCTTGATCCTGGATTAGTATCAGGCCCCTTATTTTCATCAGTACAAGGTTCGATACTCATGTCAGGTACGCTTTACCCCCCACAAATGTATGCAGACATACTTGATTTGCCGAAAGAAAAATCCACGAAAACTGCGTATAAGTCACCCTTTGCTGGTGAACGTAGGCCGGTTTTAGTCGCAAAAGATGTGACGACAAAATATACCCAGAGGTCACCACAGATGTGGGATAAAATACGAGACCACATCCATGCACTTATCGAACAAACACCGGGGCATGTAGCCGTATTTTCCCCATCGTACAAGATGATGGATAACATCCTTGGAGATACCAAGTTCAAAGGTGTTGAGAAAATTATGGAAGACAGAGAATGGAGTAAAAATGACATTGACCAACTCATCGTAAAGTTGAGAGATGACAAAGCCGATAAGAAGCGAATTCTCTTGTGTGGCGTCTACGGTGCTCGACTTTCAGAAGGTATCGATTATCATGGAGGAATCTTAGATTCAGTTGCCTGCATAGGTATCCCGAACCCACCACCATCAGTACTCTCTGATTCACTCAAAAAATACGCAGCAGACCGATTCGGAAAAAATAACGCTTGGCGATATACGGTGACTCAGCCAGCCATCAATGCAATCCTTCAAGCAATGGGCCGACCGATTCGGTCAATTGGAGACCGAGCACTCATCTTGCTTCTCGACCAACGGCATACTGACCGAACATACATCAGTTGCTATCCAAATGATTTACGAATGAATTCTACCAATGAGCCACAAACAACTTCGAGTTTTGCTCGACGCTTCTTTTCTAAAGTCCACACACTTGAAGAAGTGTGAACAATAGAAACTATCGAGGACGAAGGTTCATGGAGGCCGCACACAACCGAGACACCATGTCGACATGGGAACCTGTTCTTTTGCATACCAGCATCCCCGAGGATTTGGATGAAAAATCAATGCACGCAAGGACATTGGGGCTTGCAGCTGAACCTCAACAACTTCATGCGGAGTTCCACGCCCATGCAGACCACATGTCGGAGGTTCAAAGGAATCACCAACGCGTACTTGTTGCGTCAGGAATGATTCCTGAATCACATTTGGCCGAGATCGAACCTGAACGCAGCCTGGCTTGGATGGTTGACCAATTGCATGGCACATTAAATCCGGATGGCCTCATTATACCATTGCATGGTGCTGATAATACTGATATCGAAGTTTCAACCTTAAACGATGAGGTCCAAAATCAATTGCGGCTTATAGTGAAAGAAACTGGGCACGATGACTTGACGCGCATACTTCCATTACCTGCTGATGCTGGTGAAATCCAAGCGCATTTCATCAATGGTCGGCTTCACCTTCGCTGGTAACGCCCTTCATCGTGAAGGAATTGCTGCAAGCGATGAGATTTCTTGACCCATTCGCTCTAATGCTTGGTAAGCTGCTGCTTTGTGTTGCTCACCCATTTCATCACGACTGTATCGCGCTTGCTCAAACATGTTGTCAATTGCTTGAAGTGCCTCCTCAGAGATTTGTGGCATTGCTTGACGAATAGCCATTTCAAACTCACGAACTGTTTCGAAATCTCGACGCAGGAATCCATGTTCTTGGAAGGTTGCACAAAGGTTCTGGTAACATGTGAAAATCGCTTCACGTATGGAGTCGCCAGCGGCGAGTAACTCGGCAGTATAAGCAAAGATTTCAGCAGCCTCCTCCATCAATTCGCTGGATTTACGGCGTCGATAAAGAACAACACCTGCACCTGCTAATACAGTGATGAGAAGCATCAGAACATAGGCCCAAGTCGGGACTTGAGTTGCTTCTTCTTGGAATTCATATGAAAGCGTAGAAGCTTCTTCAGAGTTCAGATTGAACTCGTCAAGTGTTTGTTGGGAAAGACGTGGGTCATTGATGATAATCTCTAATGTGAGTCGACCCCATTCTTGAGAAGAATCACCGAATGGTGGATCAGAATTGAAATCAAACTCTGCTATACCGTCCGCATTCGTTAGCGGTTGAAGCGGGTTTGACAATTGCGTCCCATTTTCAGAATACAAGTAGATGGTGACAGTAATCCCGTCTACACCCTGCCTTGTGTCTTGGGCGGTGATGAGAATCGAGCCGCCAATGTCTTCTTGCTCATTTTCAATAATTTCATCAAGAGTCACGAGAATATCAGCATTAATCTTGACAAAGATTGGGTGAGAAACACTTGCTGTATTGAGATAATAGCCGTCATTACGTGGAGTTTCAAGATGCAAATATTGTGAACCTGCACTAAGGAAAGATGGTGCAGTTGCCGTCAGAGAGAAGTTTCCGTTTGACCAATCAATCAGTAATTCATCAATACAACGGGCACCGTCTTTCTGTGCCAAGCACTTCGAACCGTTTCCAAGGTAAAGAGTGACATTGTCAAACACTTCACCAAGCCCACCAATTTCGGAAACTGAACCCGTCAAGATGATTGGAGAAAAGGTCGAGTCTGAACGAACAACAATGTTCGAGGAAGTACCATCAATGGTGATGAGTGCATTTGCCCAAACTGTTGCAGTCCCTGATGTTTGAGAACCGATATGTGCTTCTGTGCCAGCAAAGAAGATGGTGAACTGATGGTTACCACGCGCAAGGTCAGAAGTTGCAGGAACAACTGTCGACCAACTGCCATCACTGCCAGTGACCAAAGTAGCAATTTCAACATCATCCAAGCGCAAACTGAGTTCCATATCGTTCAAGCCGTCGTTATTGACCGTATCAATATCAAACAAGCGTCCAGAGAGCGTCCAAAGGTTGCCTCGAGTCGCATCTTTACCGTCATCAAAGATGAGTGTAACATCAGAGCGGTGCGCTAAGAAGAAGGACGTATTACCTGAGTTGGAACGGTAGTATCCCTGTGCATCAACATTTGCAAACAAGGTGTGATCACCAAAACTGAATGTATCCGGGACAGTCCAAGTAAAGGTAAATTCTCCTTCGGAATCAGTAACGAGTGTGGCGATGATGAGCCCTTCGACTTCAAGATCAACTGCATGTCCAGAAACACCCAGTAATTGATTATCAACGACCGTGCCGGTGATGGTTGTGTTTTGCCCAACCGCAACCGGGCTGTCCATAGCCACTTGTACGAGAATTTGACTGTAGACATCCCACATTCCCGAAGCATCACTGGGCAGATAGAAGGTCGTGCCAGTGAAACGGGTTTCCAATGAGATTGGACCCAATGGAGCATCAGATGGAACCGGATAGATTGCGATAAACAGACCTGTTTCATCAGTGGTGACATTGGTCATCCATTGCCCACCAAGCCATACCTCAACAGTGAGGTTACCAAGTGGTGCATCAACCAAATCAAGTAGACGTCCTTCAATGGTCATCGATGCTTCACGATCGACAGTACCGCTGGGTGTCAAGAGAACGATCTTAGTTGGAACGCTGACATTGAAGTCAACTTGAGCACTGCTTGGGAGATAGAAATCAGGGTTTGCAGGGTCACCGACACCGATTGGGTCAACCCAGTCTCGTCCGCCAAGGAATCGAACTTCTATCAAATGACCGCCTGCACCAATATTTTCTGGTAAAGTCCATCCGACGGAATAGCTACCTGTTGAGGCGTTCGTTTCAACGCTGGAAACCGGTACGCCATCGACCAAAAGGTGAACGATAGCAAGTGAAGAGATGCCGTTAATAGAAAGCGTTTGATTGAGGTCATCCAATAATGTCCCTTCAACTGTAAATGAATCACCAGCTACAAGCGTTGACGGGGATGCAGAAATAACCACATTGGTTTGGGCGAGCACAACAAATTGTGTTGATGCGTTTGAACCAATCAAACCGGTTGTTCCTGGCGTTCCTGCAAAGGTTACTGCAAGGTCGTTGAATCCTACACTTTGGTTGCTTGGAATGGTGAGAACACCTGCTGCTGTGCCGTTTTCAAAGGTCGTCATAAGGATGCTTACATCAGTGCCAATGAGTGACACAACGACCTGTTGAGAACCTACTGGAGACAATGTATTGTCGCGAAGTAGGACTTGAACGAGCAGATCATTACCTCGTTCAGTTCGGTCATTAAGGGATGGCGAACCTAAGCCGTCGATAGTTGGCTGAACAAAGATGAGTGTTGTGAACCCACGGCTGTCAAACGATGTGTTGCTTGTTGATCCGACATAATAATTGACGTTTGGAACAAACGAGGCATCCAGAGTGTTATTGCCCGCTTCAAATCCTTCACCAAGAAGGATAGTTGCTGACCAAACTCCGCCTGCAATGACGGAGCCACCTGTTACAGTGAATCCTGTCGGTTGGTCGTTAATGCTGAACAAGATGTTTGAAGGCAAAACGCTACCATCACGTTGTTCAAGACCGCTTCCATTGTCGCTACTTACAGTGCCTGTTACGTTGAATGAAGTCCCAGCTACTGGATTGGCTGCGATTGGGTCGATGACTAAGACCGTTGTAGAACGAATAGTAATCGTTGAAAGGTTCACTTGGGCGTTCAGCAAATCCACTGAACCGTTGAAGACCAAAGAGACGACAATAAGTCCGAGAGGATGTGACATTGGGATTTGATGGCTGAAGTTTGCATACCCCTCTCCATCGGACTGTGTTCCAACTAGCCAAGTCTCATGGAATTGAATATCCACATCGTATCCAGAAAGTGGTGCAAAGAGATCCGAGGACTCCAGCAAGCGTGCCGTAATGTTGACCGTATCACCACGATTTACTGTAATTGGGTTAAGTGGTTGGATATTGTCAAACTGACTAACACCCATCACGAGCATTCCACTCTGCGATGTTGCAGTGAGGTAAAACGGTGAAGACCCTTCATTGACACTCAAGACCAGTATCTTATTTCCACGTTCTGTGCCGTTCCCTGAAGTATCGGTTGGTACGCTGATATTGAAGGTTCCATTGGAAGATGTGCGGTATGCGACAACCAATGTTTCATTGGGGTTGTTTAGCCAAAATGCGGACATTTCAACCGGGGTCGAAAGAGGTCGAGTTGCATCATCTCCATCAAGAACTTGGCCGATAACATTGAAATTCAAGCCTGCAGTGGTCACTGTTGGAATTGAATCAATTCGAATGTCACTCGGAACTTGGACAGTGAGATTGACGATGGAAGAGTTTCCAGTTCGTCGAGAGTTTCCTTGTCCAAGCGCAGCAGTCAAATCATCATTGACAAGGACCAATACATCATAGTAGCCCGGTGCAATACCTGCAGCATTCCACTGAAGCGAGGAGTTTCCTTGAGCATCAGAAATATCTGTACCCATCGACACATTGGTATTACCGTAATCGAAGATGTATTGCACTGTTGCTCCGGTCACATTGGACATATCGGCAACATCAGAAATCTTGGTATTAAAGTCAAGTGATTGGTTCACTTCAACAATCAATGAATCTCGTTCTGGCTCAACAACAAATTCCGATTCAATACCAACGAGGGTTGAGGGAAGAACAGGAGTGGCCGGAGGAATAGTATTGTCCACGAATCGGAAATATGCACCGCCAGGTGGCGCCATTGTGTCAAAGTCCATGTTGAGAAGGAACTCATACGAATCAGAAGGACTCGTTGTTGGAACGGTGAAATTGAGAAGGAAACTGCCCGTCGTATTGTTCAAGAAACCTTGTGCCAAGTCAATGGGCATTCCATCAGAAGTAAACATCAGAATGGAGAGCATAGTGAGATTATCACCGAGAACACTGATATTGGTATATTGGGCATCAAAAATATCTCCAAAGAGATAACTGGTATTTCCTAAGTGAGTCCAATCTTGGCTCAAACTCAAGTTCCAAGCGACTTCTGCGGCAATACGCATCAATTGATTACCTGTTGATGGCTGATAGAGGTCAGAGCCATTAAACGAAATGTCGAACAAATAATCCGAAGCGAACAGAGTCGAATCAACCAACCAATTAATGGTCATGGTTTCAGTCAATGGGTCGACAGTTGTATTGACCCAGTTGCCGTTGAAACTGTAGTCAAAGTTTCCTGAAAGAAGAAGGTCGGTAGAAATCCCCCGATGATCAAGTGCCGTGACCAATACGGTTGCCTCTGTGCCTCTGAGTTGTGCAGATGAAAGAACTTGGAACTCAAGGAATCCACGTAGTATGTAAGGTCCACCTGTGGAAACATTGGCATCGTCAGTCGCTTCAATGGCGTCTGGGAAGAACCGAATTTGAATTTCCAGAATACCCGCCATGACTTGAGCATCTGCAGTTGAAAGGAAGTGTTGGATACTGAAAGGTCCATTGACACTTACATTGAACACTTGGACCCATTCTTGTGATGTTCCATTCTCACGAATTGAGAGTGAAAGATTACCAAGCATAGCAATCGGTGACGCACCAGTGGTGAGCGTGGAGCCATTCACCCATATGTTATCGTTAATCTCAAGAATGCTGCTGTTGGTTAGCGGCCCTTCAAGAGTTGCTGTGACATTTGGTGCATCTCGGACGTCGATGACAATCGAGGTGGTTGATGGTCGCAAATGGAATTGTGAAGGGGTGATACCCGTTGCTTGCGTATCTTGCCATCCAGAGAAACCTAGCGTAGCAGAGATATTGGTTTTCGTTTCAAGCGGATCCAGTTCGAGGTCGAAACTCCAAGAGCCATCAAAATTGAGGAAAGTACTGAGATTTGTCAATCCATTTACAGAAGAGGTGAAGGTTAACCAAACGGATGGTGGTATTGCATCGTTCACACCAATATTGTCAAGTTTGTTTGTTGGAGCATTCTCCAAAGAAAGGAGACCTCCAATAACTGTGAGAGCTCCTGCACCAGCAATAGGTGCGTTGATTGCATTCGGAGAAGTATGATTGATTACTGAATCTTCTGTTACGTTGATGTAGCCATCATAGATTACACCAGACTCAGATACATAGCCTGATTCAGTGAGTTTAACGACCACTCGATACATTCCAGGACCATCCAATTCCGGAGGAGTTCCATTGAAACTAAAGGTCCCATCTGCAAGAGTAATCGATGAGCCAATCTCAAAGTTTGGAACTGAGCCTTGGCCGGGAACTTCGTTCTCGAGGGCCATTGGAACGAGATATCCGACAACAGGGAGTTCCGAGATGGCTGTAGCATTCTCGGTGTAGATGAGTTGGCCTGTCACGTTCAAAAACGTACTAGCATCACGATCAAAGGTCATTGAGGAGATGGTTTGGCTGACGATTTCTACTTCTTCAGCAGCAGGGCATGCATCAAATGCAATCCATCCCAAGTCAGTATCGCCATTGGCCGGATTTTGTTGCAGTCGCACTTCGCCCCAAGTCGTGAGGTGAGTTGGGTAAACTGAATAGCCATCACCATTCCAAATTCCACCGGCGAATCCAGAGACCTTGCGAGCAGGAATTCCTGCAAGTCGAGCCATGGTGACAAAAACCGTATTGAATTCAGAACAGGTACCTTCTTGCGCTGCTTGAATCAGAGTAACGCTCAAGTCTTCCGAAGAAGGTATTCCTGAACCGTTGTAATTTCGCTTGAACTCAGTGGTTGCATTTCCTTCCACAAGGAAGGTTTGCAGAGCAGTCGCAGTGGCATACGCATTGGTTGCTCCTGCTTCAGTAATGACAGCAGTTGTCACATTGAGAAGATACGAGTGGGGGTGAGTTGAGTCGGTGAAAGTCGATGGCAAAACCATTTCATAACTGGAATTTGAGCCTGGGACTGAAGTTGAAGCAAGACTGGCCCAATCGAAGTAATATTCAGGCTGTTGAACAAAAGCTTCCTGGATTGGTCCGGTAATCACTTGGATGTTGTGTGTATCATTGGAACGCTGCAGTTCGCCATTGATATCGGAATAAAACGACAGATTGGAAAGCGAATGGGGTATTGGAAGATTGCCTCCAGTTGACGGGTTCCTGTACGTCATCTGCCAATCAATCGTTCCGTTGGAGAAGGCGATATCAGCAAGGTGCGTCAAGTTGGATGAAGGGAGAATCATCGTTTCAAACGGGTGGATTTCTTCAAGATGAGCATAAGTTGTGCCTGTGTAGAAATCATTAGTATATTGGCGCCATCGGTGGACTGAATCAATATCAACGACTCCAGTTGTGTTGTTTGCCCAGAATACAATTTCTGATGCAACCAAATCATCTGTCGGGTCAAAAGGATCGAAAGGAGAGCCGACACATCCGACAATCCAGAATTGTTGAGAACACTCCAGCCCATCGATCATTCCTCCACCGTCTGTATCTGGGTTTGTCCAGTCAGTGCCAGTTTGATTTTCTACAGCATCCGGGATTCCGTCGCCGTCAAAATCTGCAGGGAGAAGATCGTCAGTTGGATCATTTTCCGGGTTCGTTCCGTCGAAGTATTCTTCTCGGTCTCCAACCCCTCCTGCATCGGTATCACTTGTGACATCATCAGTAACCCATACATCTGTAGAACCATTGAGGATACCAATCCATGAAAGGTCACACCCTGTGGAAGTCTCAAAATAATTGTTCAAACCGTCCAAATCATCATCCAGAAGGTTAGTACAGGCTTGGTTAGGGTCAGTGTTGTCAAACACCTCATCAAAATCGCTCACACCATCAGCATCAGTATCAGCAAGTGTTGGATTTGAAAACCATCCAAAAGTCCCCAGTAATTCTTGCCAATCAGCCAAACCATCGCCATCGGAATCGGAGTAGTCATCATCGCAATATTGCTGAGTGGTTCCGATGGTTCCTTGACTTGTAGCATCAGTGTGGCAGAATGAACCGTTTCGGTTAGCAACCTGTGTCACACCAGAATTTGGAGCGGTAGAAACCCCTTGAATGGCATTGTTCACCGTACCTGCATATGCAAACGGAAGCCACGTCCCAGAAGTATTGTACCAACCAACACCTCCGCTTGGATTGAATCCAGAGCCATCGGCAACTTCAAGCCGGCTCGTGCCAGCATTCCATAAAACGATTGTAGTCTCAAAATTGACTAAAGAGTCACACGGATCAGTTCCATGTGAGACATTTCGCTCATCACCATCATTAATTCCTCCAAAGTCGGTATCAGCGATATCCCAAGTTGTGCATGAAAGGTTCTCTTCCCAGTTTTGTATACCGTCATTATCTTCATCACCTGAATCTTCCATACGTGTCGGGTCAGTTTCACCCGCATCGATTACACCGTTGAAATTGGTATCTTCTTCACCGTCATCAAAGGCATCGCCATCAGTGTTGTTGTCACGAGGATTACTCGGTTGAGGAGGGTTACCATATGCACCATTGACTTCCACACCGTCATCAATTCCATCGTTATCGGTATCAGATGTAGTTGGGTCTGTGAGAAGGGTCAATGCCTCATAGGAATCGTTGAGGCCGTCTCCATCAGTATCTGCACGCTGAGGATTGGTACTGGTGATTCCATCAACTTCTGCTGTAAAGGTCGCACAGCCACCAGGTCCAATTCCTGCAACAGGGTCGCAAGGCGAAGTCGTTTCAGTCAAAACACCATCCGGTCCGTTGCGGAAACAGGGCGAGGAGCCACACATGGTAGTCCATGTTGGATTGACGTATTCCATGAGGTTGGTGAGGCCATCGCCGTCAGGGTCACCATTCGGACCGTCAGCATTCGATGCAGAAGTTGCGTTTAGGCCGTTTGCAGCCTCCCAACCATCGTCCATCCCGTCACCATCGGTATCCCAACCAGCGACGTCTTCATCGGCAATTCCGTCTCCATCATCATCATTCGAAGAGCAATCAGCGTCTCCGTCATTATCAGAATCAGCTGAATCGACAAAACCATCTTTATCGTCATCAAAACCGTTGGTACAGATATTACCTACAGGGTCTTCATCACAGAGAATGACGTTTCCAAGTCCGTCCGAACCGCTGTCACCGCAGGCAGGACGATTGTATTGCATGGCGTTTTCTTCATCCCAGTCGTTGACTGGAACTGTGCCGTTCCACCAAACACCATTGTCAAGAACTCCAGGCGTCGAAGAACTGTCCCAACTTTGGGGTTGTAAGTATGAATATTCTTGCAGATTAGACATTCCGTCACCATCTGGGTCTCCAACAGCACCGTCGCCACCATTACTCGAAAGGGGGTCAAGTCCGTATTTCCACTCCCATCCGTCCGGCAGACCATCATTATCTGAATCAGGGTCATTCGGAGCGGTATTCATGAGGTATTCCAAACCGTACGTCAAACCATCACCGTCTTGGTCGGAGGCGGCCAAAGCATCCATCGAAATATACGGAATTGCAGCAAATGTTGAGAGCACCATCAAAGCTGCTAACGACAAAGATTTGAGGGCGTTACGATGCTGAAGAATCTGCAATCGGAAGCGCGGCTCGGTGGGAGAAACTGACGTGCGCATATGATTCACTAATGTCGGGCTAATTTGATGCCTCATAAGGGAAATGGTGCGATGTTCATACAATACTTCATTTCACCAACCAAAATACGGTCGCAAAGAGAAGAACAAGTAGGGCGCAGTATGACGCTTTTCTACAACGAGAGAAGAAAAAATCTCAAAGATCTTCAAGTTCGTCTAAAAGTTCCAAGTCATCGTCTGCTTCGACCTTAACTTCTTGAAGCATTTCTTCCAGTTGGAGTTCTTCAACAGCCTCTTCTTCAATCCAATTCTGATGTTCTTCATTCATGATTCCAGAGTTTTGTCCACGCCGATAAACAGCAAAGACAAGAACGAATGCAAGGCCGAGTCCAAGAGCAAGAGTTTGCGGTTCAGGACTCATAATTTCGTTGATGAGGCATGAGGCCCCATTACACTTTGTTTGATAGGTAAAGGACATGACTTGAGTGTATTCGCTGTCATATGGCACCTCTTCATCCATAGGGGTGACAGTGAGAGTAAATACTGATTCACCTCCATCCTTGAGGTTTGATGGAGGAGTGACGGTCACTGAGAAATCTTTACTGGAATAAGCAGGGAGCGTTAGCAAGAGGAAACTTCCACCGTTTTGTCCAGAGGAGGCTTTGATCAAACCTTCCCATCCATTCGGTTCATCAAGAGTAATGACAACATCGAGAGGTATGTTATTTTGGTTATCAATCTTGAAGTTGATATTTCTCTCTTTACTTGATTCAAATTGAATAATCTCACTGCTTGAATCGGTAATTTCAAGTTGACCAGGCTGGACATCATCACGAACTTCTACAGTAATTGGTAAGTCGAAGTAACGAGCTTCTTCAGAATCAACGCCTTCTTCGATAACACGCACATAGATGGTGTGGAAGCCTGCCTCAACCTTGGAACGAAGAGTAAGGTCGAGTTTGACATCAACGTGCTCATCCGGTTCAAGATAGACAACAACAATGTTCGTTTCCGAACCGTTTGAGAGACTATAATCCCAAGTCCCATAATCAGGATTGCCTTCAGGAGACTCAAGGTTTCTATCGAGATCTGCAGGGTTTTGGATTCGCCATGTAGTCTGGCCAAGCGTTTCGCTTGAATCTGTGATTCTCATGTTGTAATACATACTTGAGCCAGGAGAGATCGGACCGACCGTTCCTAGAGTGCCTCCGTCTGAATCTGCAATTACTTCAACCAAGATTCCAAACGTCCGGTGGACCGTAAATGCAACTTCAGTGCTCAATTCGGTATCACTGGTGCTTGCGACTGTGAATTTGACCAATCCGATATCTTGTTCATCACGCTCGCTTGGAGGATAAATCTCCATACGAACGGTGAGAATCTGATTTGAGCCGATATCTGGGGTAATCGAATAGATTGATTCCTCAGTTAACTCCATACCCGTGTCGTTGTCGAAAAACTTGAATTGCCAACTGATCGGTACATCAGTGACACGTATTCTAAAAGAATCAGTAACGAACCCTGCATTGAAGACATCGATAAAGAACTCGCCTTTGGTATCTCCCGCATCCACATAGTGTGAAAGTGTCTCATCATAGGCTTCTGTTCGTGTGGAGTCTGCAATCTGAATTTGATGCTCGAAATCTTCGAAAACAGCAATACGTGGAGGAGACAAGACTTCCGACTCTTCCAGCGACAATACAATGGTTGCCAAAGCAACTTCTCTCTGGACGCCATCGATTTGAGCAAATGCTCGTGCTTCAATTTCTATGCTGCTTGGAGCATTGGTTAAATCTCCATCCACCACATCAAATGAAAGGATTGGACGTGCAAAAGTTCCACCGCCGTTGAGGTCAACGCCTTCAGGCGAATCCCACATTGGGTCAGACCATGAAGATGGGAACGGTGAGCCAACGAGGTCAAATTTGACATTCATTGCCGAGGAGGTTGAACCTGTATGCTCAACAAGGAACTCAATACTGGAAGTTTGTCCTGGAGCAATGAGTACCGTATCGGGTTGAGAAGAAGGCAGTGAAAGAAAGAGGTCGTGCTCAATGAAGGTAATTCCAGAGTGCTCAAACACGAGCGTATGGCCTTGAACGTCGCTTATCTCGAGACGCAACGGATATTCTCCGGCGGATATGCCAGAATCATATGTCCATGTGTAATTTCCAATCAAACCTTGATTATCCAACTTGAGGTCGTTATCTTCAAAGTTTTTATCGAATACTGAGTTCGCTCCATTCGGGGTGCTCATAACCAAATCAACACCTTGAATGTCGTCACGTCCAAAGGCATCTCGGACATCAACAGTGAATTGCATTGTTCTGAAATCAGGCCGGTGATTTGGAGACCATTCTGTAATCTCTTGGTCTAGGAAACTGGCGCCTGGACGATGAACTCGAACCGAAGAGTCAGCAAGAGCGTTGGCTTTGAGCTCAAGTTTTGAAGTTCCTGAAGTATCTTCAACATCGCCAAAAGCGACATTCACTTCACAACTACCGCCGCCAAAACCGCCGGTGCTGCTTTCACATGTAGCCTGGGCATCGATGTTCAATTCGAGTTGTTCACCGCTTTCAACCATGAAACCGCTTGAAGGGATTTCAAAATCAATTGTTGTTGTTACCCAAGGGCAACTGCTGGTCCCTAGAGCATTGCTTGTGCACGGATCTTCACGAGTCTCAGAAACTGAATCGATTTCTGAACCGCCTGAGTCCAGAGAATAGGTGACATCAGCAGTCGAGCCTTCCGTTCCTTTGAATTGCATGAAAACGGTTAGTGTCACTTTATCCGTATTATCACGGCCGTAAACAGCAAGGTCGGATATCATCTCGTTACTTCGGAACTGAATTCCGCCGAGTGCACTGAGTTCTTGATGCGAGCCAGAGGGTTCTTCGGTGGTTATGGAACCATCTCCACCT
>MDSY01042731.1_pt1 | contig 17597 bp, 19 predicted proteins | sample 811131 | NCBI WGS metagenome assembly MDSY01 (sample SAMN05326643, study PRJNA326480) | marine metagenome | isolation source: seawater | place: Atlantic Ocean: South West | collected 2010
ATTTCTGACGAAATAAAGAAAAATTCGCAATACTCAAAAAATATTATTAAAGCAGCATCTTAATAATTATTATATAATTATTAAGATAGAATTCTGAAAAAGAATAAAAGAATTATTTTAGTTATGGAAATTAAAAAAAGAGCAGAAATTATTCAAAAATGGATTGACGATTATTGTAATTCTGTTTCTTTCGAACTCAAGTCTTTAGTTGTTGGTATTTCAGGTGGTGTTGATTCATCAGTTGTGAGTACGCTTTGTGCTTTAACTGGTAGAAAAACAATTGTTCTAAGTATGCCCATTAATCAGATTGAATCCCAACATGATTTAAGCATTAAACACGGTGAGTGGCTTAAATCAAAATTTAATAATGTTGAATTTAAAATAATTAAAATGGATAAATTGTTTCATTCATTTAAGGAATCTTTGAAAGATTTTAATAATGAGCATGGATTAGCAAATTCTCGTGCAAGATTAAGAATGTCTACACTTTATCAAGTTGCTGCTGCAAACTTAGGTATAGTTGTTGGTACAGGAAATAAAGTTGAGGATTTTGGAGTTGGATTTTACACAAAATATGGAGATGGTGGTGTTGACATTTCACCTATTGCTGACTGCAATAAAACTGAAGTTTGGGAATTAGGAAAACACCTAGGTATTTTAGATAAAATTATTCAAGCCCAACCTACCGATGGGCTGTGGAATGATGGGCGTAGTGACGAAGATCAGCTGGGAATGAGTTATTCTGAACTTGAAAAAGCAATGAAAGATGTAAATGATCCAAATCATAAAAAATATTTAGAAATAAGAAAAAAAAATATTCATAAAATGAACCCTATACCTGTTTGTAAATTTGATGATACATAATCTTAAACTAACTAATTCTATGACAAGAAAAAAAGAGGTTTTTAAACCTCTTAATGAAAAAAAAATTGGGATGTATGTTTGTGGTCCAACAGTATATGACAATCCACACATAGGTAACGCAAGACCATTAATTATTTTTGACATCTTGTTTAAAGTTTTAAAACAAAAATATGGTGAAAGCTCAGTAAATTATGTGAGAAATATTACTGATGTTGATGACAAGATAATAAAATCAGCGAGTAATAAAAAAATTTTAATTAAAGATTTAACAAGTAAAGTTATTAAAGATTTTGAAGATGATTGTAATTTTTTAAATTTAGATTCACCTAACAAAGAACCAAAAGCAACTGATCATATAAATGAAATGATCAAAATGATCTCTAATTTAATAAAAAAAAATTTTGCTTACGAAAAAAATAATCACGTCTATTTTGAAGTTAAAAAATTTAACGATTATGGAAAATTATCTAACAAAAATTTAGATGATTTAATAGCAGGATCAAGAGTAGAAATTTCTGAAAATAAAAACAATGCCGAAGATTTTGTTTTATGGAAGCCATCTAAAAGCGATGAACCATTTTGGGATTCGCCATGGGGAAAAGGAAGACCAGGTTGGCATTTAGAATGTTCAGCAATGTCGGAAAAATACTTAGGAGATCAATTCGACATTCATGGAGGTGGTATAGATTTAATTTTCCCTCATCACGAAAATGAAATAGCACAATCAAGATGCGTAAATAATACGAAGTTTCTTGCAAATTACTGGATCCACAATGGATTTATTACTATGTCCAATGAAAAAATGGCTAAGTCACAAGGAAATATTTTTTCAATAAATGAAATAAAAGAATGGGGTGCAGGTCAAGTTTTAAGACTAGCTTTGATGAGCACTCATTATAGACAGCAATTAGACTGGAATGACGATCTCTATAGTTCATCAACAAAAATAATTCAAAAATGGTATGACGGAGTTGATAAAAGAGAAATGTTAGGATTTTCTTTTAAATCTATTAAAAAAAAACTTTTAGAAAAGCCAGTTAAAATTCCTGACGATATCTTAGAACCACTATATGATGATTTAAATACCCCAGGTTATATTGCAAATCTTCATAAGCTTTTTGAAAAAACAAAAAATGGAAACGAAGATGATATTAAAATTTTTATTTCTGCTTGTAACTTTATAGGATTACTTTTGGAATCAAAAGAAGATTGGGCTTTTGCGAGATTTACAGCACTGCAAATAGAAATTAATGTAATTAAGGAAAGAATTGATTTAATAGATAAAGCTCGAGAAAATAAAAATTACAAAGAGTCAGATAAAATTAGAAAAGAACTTTCTGATCATGGTATAGAAACTGAAAATAAAGATGGTAAAACTACTTGGAAATTTAAATGAATAAAGAAAAATTATATATTTTCGACACAACATTAAGAGATGGCGCTCAAACTGAAGGTGTTGATTTCACAGTTAATGATAAAATTAAAATTGCTAAGAATCTTAATGATTTAGGTGTTGATTATATTGAAGGTGGATGGCCTGGAGCTAACCCAACAGATACAGAATATTTTAACACCCAACAAAAATTAGATAAAAGTATATTTACAGCCTTTGGAATGACTAAAAAACTTGGTAGAAGTGCTGACAACGATCCAACTTTATCACCAATACTTAGCGCGAATACTAAAGCGGTTTGTATTGTTGGCAAATCATGGGACTTTCATGTTGATGTTGCTTTGGGAATAACAAAAGGAGAAAACTTAACAAACATCAAAGAAACAGCAAAATACTTTATTAAAAATAAAAGAGAATTTATTTTTGATGCAGAACATTTTTTTGACGGTTACAAAAATAATCCTACGTATGCGCTTGATTGTTTGAAACACGCATATGATGAAGGTGCAAAATGGCTAGTTCTTTGTGATACAAATGGAGGAACATTGCCTCATGAAGTAGGAGAAATTATACATAAAGTATCTAAATCAATACCTGGAAAAAATTTAGGAATACACGCACACAATGATACCGAAAATGCTGTAAGTAATTCGTTGACTGCTATTTTAGCAGGGGCAAGACAAGTTCAAGGAACGATCAATGGCTTAGGAGAAAGATGTGGTAACGCAAATTTAATGTCCATAATTCCAACTTTATTTTTAAAAAAAAGCTTCAGCGATAAGTTTGAGTTAAATATTAAAGAAGAAAAATTACCACTACTTACAGATTGTTCGCGAATGCTTGACGATATTCTAAATAAAAAGTCTAATAAAAGCTTAGCTTATGTTGGTGCGTCTGCATTTTCACACAAAGGTGGATTACATGTTTCTGCAGTTCAAAAAGATCCAAAAACATATGAGCATATTGACCCTAAACTTGTTGGTAATCACAGAAATATAATAGTGTCAGACCAGGCTGGTAAATCGAATATTTTATCTAGATTAGAAAAATATGGGATTAAAATTAATCCTAACGACTCTAAAGTTTTAAAAATTTTAGAGGAAGTTAAAGATAGAGAATTTTCAGGTTACTCATATGATGGTGCCGATGCCTCATTTGAATTGTTAGCAAATAGACTTCTTGGAAAAGTACCAGATTATTTAAATGTTGAAAGTTACAGTGTAACTGTCAAAAAATCAGATAAACTTATTACAAATGCAGAAGTAGTTTTTTTAATTGATGGAAAGAAAATAAAATGTAATGGAAAAGGAAATGGTCCTGTAAATGCTTTAGATAACGCTATAAGAGAAAATTTCTCTAAGGTTAAAAAGTATTACAATTTTTTTTCAGATTTAAAACTTTTAGATTATAAAGTCAGGATTTTAAACACGGGTACAGAAGCAACAACGCGAGTGTTAATTGAAAGTACAGACAAGTCTGGAGTAAGTTGGTTTACTATTGGCGTTTCCCCGAATATTATTGAAGCTTCTTTTAAAGCATTAATCGATAGTCTTGATTATAAACTTTTTAAAGAAAAAGCTCCCGCAAATATAAAATTAAATGAAAAATAAATTTGGTTTTATTTTAGTTAATCCCCAGCTCGGTGAAAATATTGGATCATGTGCTAGAGCATTAAAAAATTTTGGCTTTTCAAACCTTAATATTGTGTCACCAAGAGATCCTTGGCCTAACACGAAAGCTAAAATGACCTCTGTTGGAGCCTACAATATAGTTCAAAAAGCTAATATTTATAAAAATGTTTCTGATGCTGTTAAAAATTTTGATATAGTATTTGCTTCTACAGCTAGGAAAAGAGATGTTAACAAAAAACATATTTCAATAATTAATTTTGTAAAACTTTTATCAAAATATCAAAATACAAATATAGGTATTATGTTTGGTGCAGAAGCATCTGGTCTTTCTAACAATGACCTATCTTTATCTAACTTTATTATTCAAATTCCTACCTCAAGTAAGCTCACCTCATTAAATCTATCTCACGCTGTTATTATAATTTGTTATGAAATCTATAAGTCTTTAAATTTTACAGAATTTAAAAAAGAAATAATGTTAACTAAATTATCCTCTAAAAGCTCTATTAAGAATTTAATTAAATTTCTTGAAAAAATGCTGGATAAAAAGAAATTCTTCAAACCTCCAGAGAAGAAAAAATCTATGATTTTAAATATTAATAACATATTTGGCAGATTAGAACTTAGTGACAAAGAATTAAGGATTTTGTTTAGTATATTTAGCTCTTTAAACAGAAAAAAATAGTTATAGTCTAATTGACAAAACCATCACAAGGTCTATAAAACAAGCAATTATAATAATGACAAAAAGAATTAATGCTAAACATAAAGTTGACCGTAGATTAAAAGTTAACCTATGGGGACGACCTAAGAGTCCATTTAATACCCGTGCATATCCTCCAGGTCAGCACGGTCAAAACAAAAGGGGAAAACCAACTGATTACGGTATTCAGCTTTTCGCAAAGCAAAAATTGAAATCTTATTACGGCAATATTAATGAAAGACAATTTAGAAATATATACAGAAAGGCACTTACCAAAAGAGGTGACACTACAGAAAATTTAATTGGATTATTAGAAAGTAGATTAGATACTGTAATATATAGAGGTAAATTTACACCAACGGTGTTTGCTGCTAGGCAACTTATTAACCACGGACATATTAAAGTCAACAAGAAGAAAGTAAACATTTCTAGCTATCTTGTTAAAGAAACTGATGTTATCGAAATTAGAGAAAAATCTAAAACTCTAACAATAATTGATGGAGCTTTAGCTAGTAAAGAAAGAGATGTGCCGGAGTACATTCAGCTAGATGATAAAAATAAAACTGTTAAACTTATTAGAGTTCCTAAGTTTGCAGAGGTTCCTTATCCAGTTATCATGGAACCAAACTTAGTTATTGAATATTATTCTAGATAAATTAAATTATTTTTTTATTTACTAAAAGTTCTTTTAGTTCACCTTTTTCAAACATTTCTTTTACAATATCACAGCCACCTACAAACTCCCCTTTTATATAGAGCTGCGGGATAGTTGGCCAGTCACTGTAAGATTTAATACCATTTCTTATTTCTTCATTTTCTAAAACGTTAATACCTTCAAATTTTACGTTTAAATGCTTTAAAATATTTGAAACAGCCATTGAGAAACCACATTGAGGAGAGTCTGGTATACCTTTCATGAAAAGACAGACTTCATTATTTTTAATTATATCTTCAATTTTTGACTTTATATCCATTTTATTTTCCTTCTGTTGTGATTGATAGTGCATGCAATTCGTTCCCCATTTTTCCTTTTAGAGATTTATATATGATTTTGTGTTGTTCAATTTTAGATATTCCATTAAATACTTTTGAAATTATTTTTGCTGAGTAGTGGTTGTTATCACCAGCTAAATCTACAATTTCTATAGTAGCATCTGGTATTGAATCAGTTATCAGTTTTTTAATTTCTTCTATCGATAGAGCCATTAATAATTATTATACCATGATGTATTAATTTTATATAGTTCATTAGATTTAATTTTAAACTCACCAGAAACTTCAAAATAATCTTTTTGTACCACACCAACGGACTCATTAAATATATTATTTTCATTAAGAAGTGCAATAGTTTTGTCTAGATTATCTGCGTTTATTTCAACCAAATATCTTCCCTGGTCTTCGCTAAAATAATACTCCATTAAATTAGTCAAATTTTTAGGTCTATTAATTTTTAATCCATATCCTGACTGAAAAGACATTTCTGCTAAAGACAAAAGCATACCTCCCGAAGATATATCATGAACAGAACATGCTAATTTATTATTAATAAGCATCAATACAGCTAAACCATTATTTTTTTCATTAGACAAGTTTATTTCTGGTGGTGGGCCATCTGTGATTGAATAAACTTCTTCCAAAAAAACACTTTGAGATAGCTTCCCAAAATTTTTACCTATTTGTAAGATTATATTTCCTTCTTTTTTTAAAAACTGGTTCATTCTATTATCTAAATTTGAAATTAAACCAACTCCTCCAATAACTGGAGTAGGATAAATATTTTTTTTATTCGTTCCGTTGTATAAAGATACATTTCCAGAAACAACCGGGTAATCTAAAAATTCACACGCTTCTTTTATTCCATGTACACATTCAACAAACTCACCCATTATTTTAGAGTTTTCGGGGTTTCCAAAATTTAAGCAGTTAGTGATAGCAATTGGTTTCGCTCCAACTGAAATTAAATTTCTCCAGTTCTCACAAACAATTTGTTTACCACCAGTATACGGATGAGCTTTACAATAATTTGCTGAAGAATCAACAGTAACAGCAATAGCTTTCTCCTTTTTGTGAATTCTTATTATTGCTGCATCTGAGCCTGATTTTTGAACTGTATCTGTCATAATCATTTGATCAAATTGATCGGTTATCCAATTTTTGTTTGACTGATTGGGCGAAGCAAGTATTTTTAAAAATGCGTCTTCTAGCTTAATTTTTTTAAGATCTTTAATTTTTATCTTATTTTCTGGAAGTTTGGTTTTTGTCCATTTCCTATCGTAGATAGGAGCTTTGTTTGCCAAAGCTTCAATAGGAATTTCACCAATAATCTTATTGTTAAATTTTAACGTTAAATTGTTTGTGTTTGTAGTTTTACCTATTACAACAAAATTTAAATCCCATTTTTCAAATATTTTTTGAGCATCTTTTTCTTTCCCTTCTTCTAATATAATAAGCATTCTCTCTTGGCTTTCAGATAACATCATTTCATAAGATGTCATATTTTCTTCACGACAGGGAACCATGTCTAAATACAGTTCCATTCCTAGATCACCTTTTGATGCCATCTCCACACTTGAAGAAGTTAATCCAGCAGCACCCATATCTTGTATTGAAATAATTGAATTATCCTGCATTAATTCTAGACAGGCTTCCATTAAAAGCTTTTCAGTAAATGGATCGCCTACTTGCACTGTTGGTTTTTTATCATCTGAGTTTTCACTAAACTCAGCAGAAGCCATCGACGCTCCATGAATTCCATCTCTGCCTGTTTTGGAGCCTACATATACTACTGATTTGTTTAAACCTTTTGCTTTAGAATAAAAAATCTTATCTTTCTTTGCATGACCTACAGCCATCGCATTAACTAAAATATTTTCATTATAAGTGCTATTAAATTTTGTTTCACCGGCAACAGTAGGAATACCTATACAATTTCCATATCCTCCTATTCCTGCAACAACGCCGTTAAGTAAAGACTTAGTCTTTGAATGATCTGGTGTGCCAAAATGTATAGAATTCAACAGAGCTATGGGCCTTGCTCCCATAGTAAAAACATCTCTCAATATTCCACCCACACCTGTTGCAGCACCCTGGTAAGGTTCGATATAAGATGGGTGATTGTGACTTTCAATTTTAAAAATGATTGCATCATCATCACCTATATCAATTACACCTGCGTTTTCTCCAGGTCCTTGAATTACATATTTTCCTTTTGTAGGTAGGTTTTTTAGATGGATTCTTGAAGATTTATACGAACAATGCTCATTCCACATTGCAGAAAAAATTCCAAGCTCTAATAAGTTTGGCTCCCTACCAATTAATTCTTTAATTTTAGAATATTCATCAGGTTTTAAACCATGTTTTTCAACTATGGTATTTGTAATTTTCATTATAATTAATTTAACAAACTAGTGAATAAATTTACTCCATCATTATCAGACGTAATCTGATCTATCATTCTTTCGGGGTGGGGCATAAGCCCTAAAATATTTTTTTTATCATTTATAATACCAGCTATGTTATTCAGTGAACCATTAGGGTTATTTTCTTCATTTATATTTCCGTTTTTATCGCAATACTTGAAAGGTATTAAATTTTTATCCTCTAGTTCTTTTAAGTGTTCTTTATTTGTAAAATAATTTCCTTCATTATGAGCTATATTAAGTTTTAAAACTTGATTTTTTTTGTATTTATTGCAGAATTTGTTTTCTGTGTTAATTGTTTTAACATGTATGTCTTTACCAATAAATTTTAAATTCTTATTCCTTAGTAACACACCCTTTAAAAGTCCTGTTTCAGTTAGAATTTGAAAACCATTACAAATTCCTAAAACTAAACATCCATCATTTGCTGCTTTTATTACTTCGTTTAAAATATTAGATTTTCCAGCAATTGCCCCAGATCTAAGATAGTCTCCGTAAGAAAAACCCCCAGGAATTACAATTAAATCAGATTTTGGTAAATTTGTATCTTTATGCCAAACCATTTTGTTTCGAAAATGCATTTTTTCTAACGCAGAAGCAATATCTCGATCACAGTTAGAACCTGGAAATACTATTACAACTGAATTCATTTTTTAAATTATAGAAATTTGAAAATCTTCAATAATTAAATTAGCTAAAAGTTTTTTACACATATCTTCAATTTGCTTCTTTGCTTTAGTTTCATCATTTTCTGCTATTTCAATTTCGAAGTACTTACCTTGTCTTAAATTTTTAAGATTACCCATTCCCATATTCTGGAGAGTCTGTTGCACAACTTTACCCTGTGGATCAAGAACATCTTTTTTTAAAGTAACTATAACTGAAAATTTCAATTTATTTCTTTTTAAATTTTATCGACGCTGTTTTACCAAAATTAACTTCACTAATATTTGTTTCTTCAGGCATAATACCTAGTCTTCTAGCAACATCTTGATAAGCTTCTATAACATTTCCTAAATCTTTCCTAAATCTATCTTTATCTAATTTCTTTTCTGTCTTAATATCCCATAGTCTGCATGTATCTGGACTTATTTCATCAGCTAATATTATCTCATTAATTTCTCTATTTTTATTCCAAATTTTCCCATACTCGATTTTGAAATCGACAAGTTTTATTCCTACACCTCTAAATATACCTTGTAGTATGTCGTTGATACGAAGTGTCATGTTGTCAATATCTTTTATTTCTTTTTTCGTGGCCCATTCAAACGCATAAATATGTTCTTTTGAAATAATCGGATCACCCAATTCATCGCTTTTAAAATAATACTCAAGTAACGGTTTCTCCAAAACAGTTCCCTCAGAAATGCCCAGTCTTTTACTTAATGAGCCTGTTGCAATATTTCTAACAATAAATTCTATTGGTATAATTTCAGCTTTTTTAATTAACTGTTCTCTCATATTTAATCTTTTTATAAGATGAGTCTTTATTCCGCATTGATTTAACGAATTTAAAAGATACTCAGATATTCTATTATTTAAAACCCCTTTACCCTCAATATTTGCTTTTTTTAATGCATTAAAAGCAGTGGTATCATCTTTAAAATGTTGAATAACTATATCTTTTTCATTTGTATTATAAATAATTTTAGCCTTACCTTCGTATATTTTTTTTCCTTTATTCATGATAAATCTATTTTCCTAAACATCTTTTAAAAATTACATTAATTCTTTTTGTATGGTAACTAAAATCAAAAAGCTTTTTTAGTTTATTAACAGAAATTTTCTTATTAATTTTGGAGTCGTTTGCTAAATTTTCGTAAAATGAGGTGTCATTATCCCAAGAGCTCATTGCATGTTTTTGGACTAAACTATAGGCTTGTTCTCTGGTAAAGCCAACTGTTGTCAATTCAATTAAAACTCTTTGAGAAAAAAAAAGTCCATTTGTTAAATTTAAATTCTTAAGCATATTTTTTGGATAAATATTTAAATTTTTAACAACACCATTTAATCTAACTAAAGCAAAGTCCAGAGCTATGGTTGCATCTGGTCCTATGTTTCTTTCAACAGCAGAATGAGAAATATCTCTCTCATGCCAAAGAGCAATATTTTCTAAAGCTGGAACAACACTTGATCTTACCATTCTTGCTAGTCCTGTTAAATTTTCACTTAATATAGGGTTTTTTTTATGAGGCATTGCCGAAGAACCTTTTTGTTTTTTGCCAAAAAATTCCTCAACTTCTAAAACTTCAGTTCTTTGTAAATGTCTTATTTCAGTTGCAAAACGCTCTATTGAGCCAGCTATAATTCCTAGGGTAGAAAAAAATTGTGCATGCCTGTCTCTTGGAATTATTTGAGTTGAAATGGGCTCAATCTTTAATTTTAGTTTTTTTGCAACATAACTTTCAACTCTAGGATCTATGTTAGCAAACGTACCAACTGCACCTGATATTGCACAAGTTGAGATTTCATTTATCGAATCTTCTAATCTTTTTTTATTTCTTAGAAACTCTTGATAAAAAGTTAACATTTTTAAACCAAAGGTTATTGGTTCAGCGTGAATGCCATGACTTCTTCCTATACATAGCGTTTTTTTATGTTTGAGAGCTTGTTTTCTAATTGACGAGAGCAAAATCTTAATATCATCAAGAATTATTGTGCCTGATTGTTTTAACTGTAAATTAAAACAAGTATCAAGTACGTCAGATGAAGTCATTCCTTTATGAAGAAATCTTGCTTCCTTTCCAGTTTTTTCAGTTATTGATGTTAAAAATGCAATAACATCATGTTTTACCGATTCTTCAATTTTTAAAATTCTAGCAACATTTATTTTTGCCTTTGATTTAACTTTTTTAACTACACCTTTCGGAATTATATTAAATTTTTCCATTGCCTCTGCAGCCGTAAGCTCGATATCTAGCCAAATTTTATATTTATTTTCTTCAGCCCAAATATCTTTTAATACTTTCCTAGAATATCTTTCAATCATATCGAGTAGGGCGGGTGTTCCATTCCATTTTTAGATAATGTAAAAACTTCATATCCAGTCTCTGTTATGCCTATCGTATGCTCGAATTGAGCGGATAATTTTTTATCCTTAGACACAGCTGTCCAACCGTCATTTAACATTTTTGTGTGATAGTCTCCTTCATTAATCATTGGTTCGATTGTAAATATCATACCTGGTTTGATTTTAGGTCCTGTTCCTTTTTTACCGTAATGTAAAATATTTGGCTCTTTGTGAAATACTTTTCCTATACCATGTCCGCAAAAATCTCTTACAACAGAAAACCCTTCTTTTTCAACATAGTTTTGAATTGTTGAACCAATGTCACCTAAAGTAGTTTCCTTGTTTAAAATTTTTATAGCCTTCATCATGGAATTATATGTAACATCTATTAATTTTTTAGCCTTAACAGAGATATCACCAACATAAAACATTCTACTTGTGTCTCCATGCCAACCATCTTTATAAGCTGTGACGTCAACGTTTACTATATCTCCATCAGTTAATGTTTTATCTCCAGGTATACCATGACAAATTACATGGTTAAACGAAGTGCAACAAGATTTGGGAAATCCTCTATAAAATAGCGGTGCAGAATAGGCATTATTATCATTAATATATTCATAGCACAAACTATCTATTTGATTTGTTGTAATTCCTAATTTTATTGCTTTAGCTACTTCATCTAAAGCGCCAGCCGCTATTGAACCCGCTACTCTAGTTCTTCTGAATGCTTCTTGAATATCTTCATTCATCAATTTGAAATTTAATTTTGTTGTTTAGTATTATTCCTTTTGATGAAAATTTACAATCATAACAAAGAATTTTTACATTATTTTTTACAGCTTTTATTAAAGTTTTTGCATACACAGGGTCAATATCAGCTGCAATTTTAAATCTTTTACAATCGTTTCTTTGAATCACAAACAATAAATAGGCTTCATAGCCCTTTTTTCTAGCGTTTATGAGCTCATTTAAATGTTTTGTTCCCCTAGTTGTAACAGAATCTGGAAACTCTGCAATTTTATCTTTTCTTTTTAATGTAACATTTTTAACTTCTAGAAAAGATTTTATTTTTTCGTCTTCTAAAAAAAAATCAAACCGAGTATGATCCCCAAATACCTGTTCACTTTTAATTTTTACATTCGTACTAAAATTTTTTATGAAATTGTTTTTTAACGCATGAGCAACAATTTTATTCGTCAAATGTGTGTTCACACCAACTTTAGATCCATCCTCTTCTATTATCTGTAAAGTATACTTTAATTTCCTTTTTTTATTAACAGCTTTTGTTATCCAAACTTTATTATCTTTATTTAGTAATCCCATCATTGACCCTGAATTTGCACAATGAGCTGTTATAATTTTATTCTTTATTTTAATATCAGCAAAGAATCGCTTATATCTTTTTACTAAATGTCCTGATAATAATGGATTTTCAAAATTCATAATTTATACCTATAATGAAAAAAGCCAAAAAAAATAAAAATGCAGCTATTCTAATAATTGGTAATGAAATACTATCAGGAAGAACACAGGATTTAAATGTGTCATTTATTTCCAATTGGCTTAATCTTAATTGTGGAATATCAGTTTCTGAAGTTCGAATAATTCCAGATATAGAAAAAAAAATTATTTACAATGTTTTAGACATGAGTAAAAAATTTAAATATGTATTTACCACTGGTGGTATAGGCCCAACACACGACGATATAACCTCTTTGTCTATTTCAAAAGCATTTAAGGTTACGTATGGATTCAACGCTGAAGCTTACACTATACTTGAAAATTACTATGGTAAAAAAAATTTTAATGAGCCTAGAAAAAAAATGGCAAAAATACCTGGCGGTTCAAAATTAATTTATAACCCTTCAAGTTCTGCGCCGGGCTTTAAAATTAAAAATGTATTTTGTCTGCCAGGCGTACCATCTATACTTAAATCAATGATGCCGAACTTAAAAAAATATTTAAAAAAAGGTCTGTTAACCAGCAGTACAACCGTGAGTATTTTAGCCGTAGAGAGTCGTATTGCACTCTATCTGGAAGAACTACAAAACAAATATCTTAAGAAAATTGATATTGGTAGTTATCCATTTTTTAGATTAGGAAAGGTTGGTGTTGCAGCTGTGCTCAGATCTACAGATAAAAAAATAATTGAAAAGTGCAAGAAAGAACTTTTAAAAACTCTAAAGAAGAATAAAATTAATATATACTCTTTTAAATGAAAATCTTTGACTGCTTTATGTATTACGATGAAGATTTGATATTAGATCTTCGCTTAAATTATTTGGATCAACATGTAGATAAATTTGTTATTGTTGAAAGTACTTATACTCATAGTGGTGCAAATAGAAAACTTAATTTTAATATTAATAAATATTTAAAATTTAAAAAAAAAATTGAATATATTATTTTAGATGAACCCCCAAAAGGATTAATGAAATTTAATGTCAAGGATTCAGAACATGAACATAATTCAAAGCATATTTTAAATGCTGTTAAAAGAGAAAACCTACAACGAAATACAATATTGAGAGGTATTACTAATGCTCTGCCAGAGGACTTGATAATTATTTCTGATGTAGATGAGATACCCGATCTAGGAAATATCAATATTAAAGAAATTAAAAATAAAATTATTTTATTTAGACAGATATTTTTTTATTATAAGTTCAATCTAAAAGTAGATAATTATTTCTGGCATGGCTCCAGAGCTTGTAAGAAAAAAAATTTAATTTCACCACAATGGCTAAGAAATGTGAAAGATAAAAAATACTCTTTGTGGAGATTTGACACTCTTGTATCTAATAAAAAATATCAAAATATAAAAATTATTAATAATGGAGGTTGGCACTTTTCAAATATTAAAACACCTGCAGATATTGAAAAAAAGATGAAGACTTATCTTCATCATAGAGAGTACGAACTCAATCCAATTGGAGAGAAAAAAATAAGTGAGATAATTACGGAACAAAAACCCATATATAATTTAAAAAATGATATGAAAGGTAATAAATTTGACTTATCTGATCAGCTAATTGTAGCTGATGTCTCTGAACTACCTTATTATATTCAAAAAAATATTGACAAATATAAAGACTGGTTAAATTAATTTATGAAAGATAACGCGATAATTACACTTGCAGATTCTAATTATTTTGAGATGCTAGATGAATTAGTAGATTCTATCAATTCATATAGTCAAAGTAAAAATGTTTCTATTTGTGTTTTAGATGCTGGCTTAACAGAAAAGCAGATTAAGATTATTGAAAAAAAAGTTTATAAAGTTTCAAAAGCAAATTGGGACATAAAAGTTCCGGGCTATAAAACATTAGGAAAAGAATGGCTAAAGAGCCAAGTTTCAAGAGCTTTTTTACCAAACTATTTTCCTGAATTTAAAAAATATCTTTGGATAGATTGTGATGCATGGGTTAACTCATGGAACTGTATAGACCTTTATTTTAAGGCATGTGATGACGGTAAACTTGGGATTACCCAAACTATGGGTCCTGGTTACCGAATTATGACAAAGGTTAAATGGTTGTTTGGGAAATTAGCTATAATCAAGTCTCAAAACTATAAACACGCAAAAAGTTCAGGCATTAACGAAAAGGACGCAAGAACAATAGCATTTGCACCTCATTTAAATATTGGGGTATTTTCACTAGAAAAAAATTCGCCCTGTTGGCATATTTGGCAAAAAAATTTAAAAAAAACACTTTCCAAAGGTAAAATTTTTGGTTCAGAAGGTTTAGCAATTAATTTATCAGTTTATGTTGATGATGCGGCGGTAGAATTTCTTCCTCTTAATTGTAATTGGATATCAAGCAATCTTTTGCCTAAATATGATTCGGAAAAAAACACTTTTGTCGAACCAAATTTACCAAATAATGAAATTGGAATTATGCATCTAGCAGCAGGTATTTGGGTTAATAAAAAAGACATGAGAACAAATAAAGATTTAAAAGTTAAGATAGAAAATATTAATGGTGATAAATTGTTTAAATCCTTAAGATATCAAAATTAATATTTATTTATTTTATTACTATTAGACTAAAAGATTGACTAAGTAAGTCTTAATAAAATTGTAGCTTTTACTTTTAATAACAATAATGTAGATTCAAACTATGATAAGAAAATTAAGAGACTGGATGATTGATTGTGCGAATATAATGTTTGATGACTCTAAATCAGACATTAGATCTCTACCGAAGTCCGTAAGGCTACAGATATTAATAGTGTTATCATTTGTATGGACAACTGTTTTTAGCCTATATGTTTTTAGTATAACTACTTTTATATGGGGTTGGGCTGGTTTAATAATGGCCCATATTGGATTAATAATAGCAGTGTATATTACCTTTAAATTTTTTCACAAAGCAGACAAAGAAAAAAAAAGTGTTTTTGAAACAGGAAATTTTAACCCAGCCAAAATATTTGTAGTTTTTTTTCTAATATTTTTTATTTTTATTTTTACTAAAGGTATAGATGTTTTGACTAAAACACAGTCATATACTATTAAATATGATGGGCCAGATAAAACTACTCTTCAAAGAATAAAAGATTTCGTTAAATAAAATTTTTGATGTCAAAAAATATATTTGTTGTCTACGGGCATCACAACACCAAATCATCTTTTAACTCATCAATTAGAGACACTTTTATTGATGAAGCAAAAAAATGTGGTCATAAAATTGATCTGATAAATTTACACGATGAAAAACAATTAAATTTTTTTGACGGATCTCCCGCAAATACGCAAGTTATTGATTACAGAAAAAGATTAGAACAATCTGATATAATGTTCTTAATTTCACCTTGCTACAATCTTAGAGCTAGCGCTATTTTAGAAAATTGGATCGATCTTGTACTTGCTCCTAAATGGTTTTTTGCATTTAAAAGAGTTGTTGGTAATTGGGGTTATCCAGTCGCAGGTGTAATGAAAAATAAACTAGCTATTATGTCCATGTCATATGGTGGAAATATTTTTTCTATTCAAACTTGGTTTCAAAATATGCCATTTAGAAGAATTAAAGCTGGCGTACTAAAGCTTGGTGGAATGAAGATTGAATACTTGAGGTTTTATGAGATCCTTCCTGGCATGACTGAAAAAAAATTTTTACAAGAAATGGATAAAGTAAAAAAATTAGTTAGAACATTATAAAATAATAATATTTCTTAGCTATTTTAAATATCAACAAATTAAATTAATTAGAAAGAGTTTTTTGAAAAAAGGAAGACCTCCATCACAAGTTTCATCTCAAGCACTTTTAGATATAGCAAAATCTATTAGTTTTAATACAAAAAATTATATTCCAAGAGATGGAGCCTCTTTAACATTGTTTAGAGTGGAAATTTTAGCGGGATTAACTGTGGCTTTAGCCTTAGTTCCCGAAGCTATTGCATTCGCATTTGTTGCAGGTGTAGCACCTCTATCAGGACTCTACGCTGCTTTTATAGTTGGATTGATTACAGCATTATTAGGAGGTCGTCCTGGAATGATATCTGGTGCAACAGGTGCTTTAGCTGTTGTTATGGTAGCTTTAGTTGCTGATCACGGATCAGAATACTTGTTTGCTACTGTAGTCTTAATGGGAATTTTACAATTGATTGCGGGTGTATTTAAACTTGGAAAATTTATTAGAATGGTTCCTCAACCGGTAATGCTTGGTTTTGTTAATGGCTTAGCAATAGTAATTGGGATTTCTCAACTTAGTCAATTTAAAACAATTAATTCTGTTGGAGAATTAATTTGGATTACAGGTGACACGCTAACATACTCAATTATATTTGTTATATTGACTATGTATATTATATGGATATTACCAAAAATTACCAAAGCGTTACCGTCTACATTAGTTGCTATTTTATTTACAACAATTTTAGTATTGGCTTTAAAAATTAATATTCCAAGCGTAGGAGACCTTGCAAGTGTAAAAGGTGGTTTGCCAAACTTTTCAATACCTTATGTTCCTTTTGATATTGAAACATTAAAAATTATCTTCCCTTATGCCTTTATACTTGCCTCTATTGGACTTATAGAAAGTTTATTAACTTTGAATCTAGTAGGAGAAATAACGAATAAACGTGGTGGAGCTAGCCAGGAATGTTTAGCACAAGGCTTAGCCAATACAGTAACAGGTTTTTTTGGAGGAATGGGTGGTTGTGCAATGATTGGACAATCAATTATTAACGTTAGGTCTGGAGGTCGTACACGTATTTCAGGAATTGCCGCTGCAATATTTCTTTTAATTTTTATTTTATACACTTCAAACTATATTGAAATGATACCAATAGCAGCCTTGGTTGGAGTAATGTTTATGGTAGTGATTGGAACATTTGCCTGGAATTCATTAAAAATTATATTTTTAGTACCAAAGAGTGATGCATTAGTAATTATTCTTGTAACTGCTGTAACGGTTCTAGAAGACTTGGCTGTAGCAGTAATAGTTGGGGTAATCGTATCTGCATTAGTTTTTGCATGGAAATCAGCCTCAAGGATAATAGCTATTGAGAGACCATCTAAAACAGAAAAAGGTGCAAAAGTTTATGAAATAGAAGGACCACTTTTTTTTAGTTC
>MDSY01093694.1_pt1 | contig 17596 bp, 20 predicted proteins | sample 811131 | NCBI WGS metagenome assembly MDSY01 (sample SAMN05326643, study PRJNA326480) | marine metagenome | isolation source: seawater | place: Atlantic Ocean: South West | collected 2010
TAAACATAGATTTAAAATAGTCTATGAACTTTTAAGTGTAAGATACAACTTTAGAATAAGAATAAAAACATTTACTCATGAATTAAGCACTATTGATTCTTGTGAAAAAATTTTCCCAGCAGCTAATTGGTACGAGTGTGAGATTTGGGATATGTTTGGCATATTTTTTAAAGATCATTCTAATCTAAAAAGAATTTTGACCGATTACGGTTTTGAGGGGTACCCTTTACGTAAAGATTTTCCATTAAGCGGTTTTATAGAAATGAGATATAATGAAATAGAAAAAAGAGTTGTTAATGAATCTTTGGAGTTATGTCAAGAATATAGGACTTTTTCTTTTTTATCACCTTGGGAAATGAAAAAAATTTAATCGTATAAAAATGAAAAAAATTTTAAAACGAGTTCAATTCAAACGAAATTCAGTTTTTTTTTCTGAAAAAAAGAAACACATTTATAAAAGTTTAACAAGTAATAACAATTTAATTAAAACTGTTCGTTGGAATGCTGATTTACATTTATTTAAACGTTCGTTGAGTTCGACACAATTAACAAAACGTTGCATAATAACAGGAAGAAAAAATATTTTCAATAATCATTACAGATTATCGCGTATAATTTTTTTAAAATATTCTAGAAAAGGGTTGATCTCTAATTTAATCAAATCAACTTGGTAAAAATTAATAAAAATGACATTATCAAATAATTTTAATACTATTTATAATTTTGTTACTCGTTGGCTTTTTTCTACAAACCATAAAGATATTGGAACTTTATATTTAATTTTTGGAGCTATTTCTGGAGTAGCGGGTACTGCATTATCTTTATACATAAGATTAACTTTAGCTCAGCCTAACAGTGATTTTTTAGCTCATAATAACCATTTATATAATGTTATAGTAACAGGGCACGCTTTTGTTATGATATTTTTTATGGTTATGCCTACTTTAATTGGTGGTTTTGGTAATTGGTTTGTTCCGTTAATGATAGGAGCACCTGATATGGCTTTTCCTAGAATGAATAACATAAGCTTTTGGTTACTACCTCCTTCATTATTACTTTTAATAGCTTCTGTTTTAGCTGAAGCGGGGGTAGGTACAGGTTGGACTGTTTATCCTCCTTTATCGGGAGGTACTGCTCACTCGGGAGGTGCTGTTGATTTAGCTATTTTTAGTTTACATGTGTCAGGAGCATCTTCAATATTAGGGGCAATAAATTTTATTTGTACTATATTTAATATGCGTATAAAAAGTCTTGCATTTCACAAACTTCCTTTATTTGTTTGGGCAGTTTTAATAACAGCTTTTCTTTTATTATTATCTTTGCCAGTTTTAGCGGGAGCGATTACTATGCTATTAACAGATAGAAATTTTAATACCACTTTTTTTGATCCTGCAGGAGGAGGAGATCCAGTACTTTATCAGCATTTATTTTGGTTTTTCGGTCATCCTGAAGTATATATTTTAATATTACCAGGATTTGGTATAATAAGCCATATAGTTGTTAGTATGGCTAGAAAGCCTATCTTCGGTTACTTAGGTATGGTTTATGCTATGTTTTCTATTGGGGTTTTAGGGTTTATAGTATGGGCCCATCATATGTATACTGTAGGATTAGATATAGATACCAGAGCTTATTTTACTGCAGCTACTATGATAATAGCCATTCCAACAGGAATAAAAATTTTCAGTTGGTTAGCCACACTTTGGGGCGGTTCTATTGATTTAAGAGCGCCAGGGTTGTTTGCTATAGGGTTTATATTTTTATTTACTGTTGGAGGTGTTACCGGAGTTGTTCTTGCTAATTCAGGTATAGATGTAGCACTACATGATACCTATTATGTGGTAGCTCATTTTCATTATGTGTTATCTATGGGCGCAGTTTTTTCTATGTTAGGTGGTATTTATTTTTGGTTTGACAAAATATTAGGGGTTAAATATTCTGAAATTTTAGCTAAAATACATTTTTGGGCTTTTTTTGTAGGTGTTAATTTAACTTTTTTCCCAATGCATTTTTTAGGTGTTGCTGGTATGCCCAGAAGAATACCAGATTATCCTGATGCATTTGCTACTTTTAACAAAATAGCTTCTTGGGGTTCTTATTTATCAGCCATTTCATCTTTGTTCTTTTTCTTTGTCGTTTATGAAGCAATTTCTTCTAATAGAAAAATTAATCACAAATTCGTTTAATTTTGGGGTATAGCCAAGTTGGTAAGGCCTTCGTTTTTGGTACGATCATTCAAAGGTTCAAATCCTTTTTCCCCATAAAATAGTTTATATTTGTAAAGTAATTAGCTCAATGGTAGAGCACCTCGCTTACAACGAGGATGTTAGGGGTTCAAATCCGTTATTACTTAAAAAATGTATTTAATTATAATATTTCTACCTTTAGTTGGTTCTTTTCTTTCAGGAATGTTCGGAAGAAAAATAGGTCCTAAAGGAGCAAGCATAGTTTCAGTAATTTGTTTAATCATAACTTTTTTTTGTTCATTTTTTGCTTTTTATGAAGTTGCTTTAATAGGAAGTCCTGTTTATATAAAATTAACAACTTGGATAAGTTCTGAGGTTTTACATGTTGATTGGGGTTTTCAATTTGATACTTTAACAGTTATAATGTGTTGTGTCGTAACATTTGTCTCTTCTCTTGTTCATTTATATTCTACGGAATACATGTCCCATGACCCCCATTTACCTAGATTTATGAGCTACCTTTCGTTGTTTACTTTTTTTATGCTAATTTTAATAACAGCTGATAATTATGTACAAATGTTTGTTGGATGGGAAGGAGTAGGTTTATGTTCTTATTTATTGATAAATTTTTGGTTTACCAGAATTCAAGCCAATAAAGCTGCTATAAAAGCTATGGTTTTGAATAGAATAGGGGATTTTGGGTTGGTGTTAGGTATATTTACTATTTTTATTAATTACAAGGCAGTAGATTATGCAACAGTATTTGCATTGACTCCTTATTTTGTTAACAACGATACAATTTTTTTTAATTTAACTCTAATAGATATTATAGGTATTTTTCTATTTGTAGGGGCGACCGGTAAATCAGCTCAATTAGGGCTGCATACATGGTTACCTGACGCTATGGAAGGACCTACTCCAGTTTCTGCTTTAATACATGCGGCAACTATGGTAACAGCTGGTGTTTTTTTAATCGCTAGAAGTTCACCTATATATGAATATAGCCCTACTATATTGAAAGTAATAACCGTGTTTGGGGCATGTACTGCATTTTTTGCAGCTACCGTCGGTTTGTTACAAAATGATTTAAAAAAAGTAATTGCATACTCCACTTGTAGTCAGTTAGGTTATATGGTTTTTGCATGTGGATTGTCTAATTACTATGTAGGAATTTTTCATTTGGTAAACCATGCTTTCTTTAAAGCATTGTTGTTTTTAGGTGCAGGATCTATAATTCATGCTGTTGCAGACGAACAGGACATGAGAAAAATGGGTGGTTTAAAAAATCTAGTTCCTTTTACATATTCTATGATGGTTATCGGCTCTTTAGCTCTAATAGGATTTCCGTTTTTAACAGGATTTTATTCAAAAGATGTCATTTTAGAAGTAGCTTATGGTAAATATTCTACCGAAGGTCATTTTAGTTATTTATTAGGTTCTTGTGGAGCTTTTTTAACGGCCTTCTATTCTACTAGATTATTGTATTTAACGTTTTTATCATCCCCTAATGGTTATAAAAAGGTTATTTGTGCAGCTTACGATTCCTCATATCAAATTTGTATATCTTTAGCTATATTATCAGTACCTAGTATGTTTATAGGATTTTATACTAAAGATATGCTTATAGGAATGGGTACCGATTTTTGGGGAAATTCTATATATATATTGCCTGAAAATATGAATATGATAGATGCTGAATTTATTAGTCATATTTTCAAAGTATTACCTGTCATTTTAAGTTTATGTGGAGCTACTTCTTCATTTTTATTATATACTTTTGCAAGCAATAATTTATTTAATTGGAAGATATCTTTTATAGGAAGAAAAGTATACAATTTTTTAAATAAAAAATGGTTTTTTGATAAAATTTATAATGAATATATCGGGCAATTCTTCTTTTCTTTTGGTTATAATGTAAGTTACAAAATAATAGATAGAGGTATAATTGAAGTGTTTGGGCCTATGGGCTTATCTGCTTCAGTATCGAAAAAATCTCTTAATATAACTAAACTGCAAAGTGGTTATATATACCATTATACTTTATTAATTTTATTAGGAAGTACTTTAATTTTAAGTTTTAGACAATTTTGGTTTTTTTTAGGAGGAATTATTGATCCAAAAAGCTTTTTTATTTTTTTGATTATGAGTTTTTTTTTAATAAATGATAAAAATAATTAAAATATACATGAAATCATTTTTTACAGAATTTAATAAAATCAATAAAAGAAAGAGAGAGCAAAATTTTAATATTTTTAATAACGAAAATTTTAAATATTTAAAAACTAGACATTCATTTCATTTAGTAGATCCCAGCCCTTGGCCCTTAGCGTCAGGAATAGGAGCATTTTGTATGACCACTGGAGGTGTAAGTTATATGCATAATTTTATAGGAGGAGGGCAGTTATGCTTATTAGGATTTTCTATAATTTTATACGTTATGTATATGTGGTGGAGAGATATTATACGGGAAGCTACTTTTGAAGAGCAACATACTTTTTCAGTTCAAAGAGGTCTAAGATTAGGTATGATACTTTTTATTGTATCAGAAATAATGTTTTTTTTTGCTTTTTTTTGGGCTTTTTTCCACTCAAGTTTGTCTCCAGCTTTCAATATAGGAGGTATATGGCCTCCAATTGGAATTGAAACTATACAAACTTCAGGGTTACCTTTAACTAATACAGGGTTCTTATTAAGTTCTGGAGCTACTGTTACTTGGGCTCATCATGCTTTAATAGTAAGAGCAAAAAAACAGGCTATAATAGGTTTAATTTTGACTATAATTCTTGCCAGTATATTCACATTTTTTCAAGGATTAGAATATTTTGATGCCCCATTTACTATAAGCGATAGTGTATTCGGTTCATGTTTTTACATGGCTACGGGATTTCATGGGTTTCATGTTTTTGTTGGTACTATAGCTTTATTAGTGTCACTTATAAGAATAGTATTAAATCATTTTACATCAACTCACCACTTCGGTTTTGAATCAGCGGCTTGGTATTGGCATTTTGTAGATGTAGTATGGCTATTCTTATTTGTTACAGTATATTGGTGGGGAGGTATACAATAATTAAAAAATACAAGCCTGAATGATGGAATTTGGTAGACATGCTAGGTTTAGGTTCTAGTTCTTTTTAAAGAGTGAGGGTTCAAGTCCCTCTTCAGGTAAAAAGTAGTAGTATAAATAAAGTTTTATTGTAGACTATGTTAAAATTACTTTTTTGGGACTTATATAAACTAGAACAATTTATCATTGTTATTGACTTATTACTATAACAATCAGATCCTCCTGTATAAAAATCTTTAATCCATAATTTTAGATTAGTTAAAGCTATTTTTGTTTTACTTGTCTTTATTTTATTTATATTAATTTTAACTTTACCTGACAAATTTTTATTAGACATGAATTTATGAGTAGCGTAGAAAAAATTATTTGCAAAATATAAAAAACTAATTAAATTTTTATAATTATTAAAAGTGTTATTATTAAAATGAATCAAAGTATTAAATTTATAATTACTTGTATAATTTATTTTTTTTGAATAAGAAAATAATTTTCTAAGTATTTGCCAATCTTCTTTGGTCTGTTTGACAGAAGGTAGAAATTTTATAACTCTTTTGAAACAACCTTCAGTATTTAAAAACGTTCCGCTAGATTCAAAAAAAACATTATTAGGTAAATTAATATAATTATAACAAGACTGACTTACTAAAAAATTTTTGGGGGTATCTGTAGATAAACTATTATTGTTATCAATGCAAAAAAAAGGTCTTTTATTATTAACTACAAAATAATTTAAAAGTTTTAAATCAATCAGTTTTTGTAAACTATTTGATAAATTAACCTTAGAATTTATAAAATATGCCCCATTACTTTCATTTAAATCATTATTTGTTAAAGATTTAAAGTTTTGTAAATAATTTATCCCAGTTTCATTTAATGAAGTACTTAAAACATTAAAATCTTTAAAAATATCCCCTCTAAACTTTGAAGTTAAAAATTTACACATATTATGTAAACCTAAAGAATCTTTACGCTTATATATTTCGGAACTTAATATAAAAACAGGGTTTTTAGAATTTAAAATATCTTGACATAAAAAGTTATTCCCTTCACTTAAATCTTTGATAATTTTAGTGTTTAAACCTGAATAATTGACAGGAACAGTTATGTCTAAAAATGACCCTATAGAAATTATTTTAAAATTTCCTTTAAGATAACGTTGCCTAAGTTTAATATTCAAATACGATCCCTCATATCTAGTATTAACACTAATTAAAAAACAAATATTAGATTCGTTTAATTTATTCGCTGAATTTAATAGCATGTTATGTTCTAAATCAACCGATTTTAAACTACCATCCATTTTTCTTAGTTTAATAAAAAAATATTTTTTTGAAAATAAAATTAATAGATTTAGAACTTCTAAACTAACATTCAAACCGAAAATTATTGTCAAATAATTTGTTTTAAAGAAATGCCTGTTTAAGTGATCTTGGAAATACAAGGTATTGACAATCTCACTGAATAAAGTATTCCATAAGACAGATTTATGATATTTATTATCCCCAGAAACAATAAATCCTTCTAAAACTCTTTCAGGTGAAAACATACCATCGAATGAAAATCTAGTTTTGTCCGAAATCCATACTACGCTGTTTAATTTACTGTCAAAATTAGGACTTATTTTAATAATTTTATTATTTTTTAGATAAATATTCAAATCTGAACCAAAACCATCAGAAAAATCTATTGAATTAACATTTTTCAACTCCCAATTTCTACTAACAAAAGGGTATAATTTAGAAGTTAAAGCCCCTACAGGGCAAAGTTCAATAACATTACCAGATAATTCAGATTGAAAAGTTTTTTGAACGTAAGTACCAATTTCACTGTTTAATCCCCTCCCAAACATGCCTAAATCGTGCACTCCTGCTATTTCTCTAGCAAACCTTACACATCTTGTACAATGAATACATCTAGTCATAACAGTTTTGACTATAGGACCTAAATTTTTATCCATGACAACCCTTTTAAAATTATAAAACTTTTTTTTAGACATGCCAAAAAAGAAAGATTGTTCTTGTAGATCGCATTCACCCCCTTGGTCACAAACAGGACAATCTAAAGGGTGATTTAATAATAAAAATTCTAAAACATTTTCTCGAGCTTTTTTAACTAAAGGACTATTTGTATAAACTTCACTATTATTTAAACAAGATTTAGCACTCATGGCACAAGATACCACAGGTTTAGGCGAATTTTTTAGCTCAACTAAGCACATTCTGCAATTACCGGAAATAGACAAACTTTTATGGTAACAGTAATGAGGTATATTAATACCTACTGTTTCGCAATATTCTATTAGAGGAGCATTATGTTTCCAATAATCTAATTTTTGGTTGCTCTGAAACTCTAAAGTATAATTAAATTTTATATTATTTATGTGAAAATATTTAAACGATTTCATTTATTTTGGAAATGTAGCTTAATTTAGGTTAAAGCGTCGACCTGTCACGTCGAAGATTGCGAGTTCGAATCTCGTCTTTTCCGCATTTTAAGATTTTATATTTTTTATTTTTTCCATTTGTATGGATTGTTTTAACTTATAGTAAGCTGACAATATAGAAAGTCCTATTGACGACTCAGTAGCAGCCACTGTTAAAATAAACAATACAAAGATATAGCCTACTATATCATCAAGGTAAACAGAAAAAATAGCAAAATTAAGATTTACTGCTAATAACATTATTTCAATTGACATAATTGTTATTAATATATTTTTTCTATTAAGAACTAATCCTAAAAGACCTATAAAAAATAGAATGGTAGTTATAATTAAAATGTAACTTATATTTGTTATAATCATATTATTATATATAAGTATACTGGGACTTGAACCCAGGACCTGTGGATTAAAAGTCCAATGCTCTAAACCTCTGAGCTATATACTTTTAAAATAATAGTTAAAAATACTTTAAAATTATAAAGCGAAAAGTATTAAAAAACCCATCATTAATGAAAATAAAGCAATAGCTTCAGTTAAAGCAAACCCAAAAATAGCAAGCTTAAATAATTCATCTTTTAACGAAGGATTTCTTGAAACACCAATAACTAATGCTCCAAATACGGTACCTATACCTACTCCTGCTCCTGCTAATCCTATTGTAGCTAATCCTGCTCCTATAAATTTTGCTCCTTGTAATAACATTTAATTAAAATAATCTAAATACAATATAATCCGGAAAATTTATTAATCATCAAAAATATTTATCGTAGTCTTTATATAAAAATTTAACTAATAAGAAATTATAGTTTTAAAAGGTAACTTTGATTTACCGGATTTAAATGCTGTTACTGCCAAATTGTGAGTGATGCCACACATTTCAAATAAAAATTGGCCCGCTTTAATTTTTACAGCCCAATGATTAACAGCCCCTTTACCTTTACCCATTCTAGATTCTGAAGGCTTTGCAGTTATAGGTAAACTAGGATAAATTCTAATCCATAATTTTCCTTTTCTATTTATTTTTCTATTTATTGCTTGTCTAGCTGATTCAATTTGACGAGAAGTTATTATACCAGAACTAATAGCTTTTAAACCTACAGTTCCAAATTTTAATTTTTTAGATTTAAAAGAATATTGAGATAATTTACCCTTTTTAAATTTTTTATACTTTGAAGATTTAGGTTGTAAAAGCATGTTATCAAAATTTATTATTTACCGCAGATCCAAACTTTTATACCAAACGTGCCATTCGGAGTATAAGCTTTAGATTCATGATAGTCTATACATGAGTTTATTGATTGGAGAGGTAAAGACCCTAATTTTAATAATCTACTTTTAGCCCTAGGAAAACCGTTAATTCTACCAGAAATTTGTATCCTAATACCGGAAATTATAGATAATTTAGATAAAATTAAAACAGAGAATAGCTTTTTGAAAAATGTTAAAATATTACTGTGTCTCTTTTTTTGACTACTGATTAAATAACTTAATGTATCGGCTAACAATTTTGATGACTTTTTATTGGTAGCAACAATAAAAGCTATTTTAATTAAGTTAGAAGAATTAGGATAATTTTTTAAATTTTTTAGACATTTAGACGTTTTAATAAACTCTATTCTATTAATTTTAGATTTTGCTATAGTATCTTCAAATGATTTACCTAAATCTTTTAACTTTATAACTACATTAATCTTTTTGTTATAATATCTGTTTAAAACAGTTGTTAGAGATTTATTAATTATTTTAGTAAGCAATATTTTTTTATTTTGCTCTACTTTTTTAAATCTGTCATGCATTAAATATTCTAAAAATGAAACTTGAATAATCAGATTAGATCTAAAGAATTCTAACTTGAAAACTAATATTGATAACCCGTATGACTTAAATAGATTATAAAAATAATTTTTTATTTCTACATTTTTATATAAAAGAAAAGAAGATTCTTCTTTATTTAATTTTATATATTTATAATTAGATTCCGAATTCTGTAGAGAACGTCTAAACAGAGCAGCATTTACTTTTTGTGACATTATTTTTTATTTGTTTTTTTATATGAAAATGGTTTTCTGGTAGGTGAAAATTCCCCTAATTTATATCCAATCATTTTTTCAGTAATAATTATTTTATGAAATATTTTACCGTTATAAATTTTAAAACATTTACCTACAAAAGAAGGTATTATAGTCGAAGTACGTGACTTAGTTAAAAATATTTTTTTAGTTTTATCGTATTTTACTTCTTTTAAGAGACTATCGTCAATAAAAGGACCTTTCCATTTAGATCTACTCATTTATTTTTTTAATAATTTTTATTCTTAATTTATTTTTAGATTTACTGGTTTTACCGTTTTTTGTAGGTTTTCCCCAAGGAGTTACTGAAGTTCTACCTCCAGAAGTTTTACCTTCACCTCCTCCATGAGGGTGATCAATAGGATTCATAGCAACACCTCTTACTTTAGGTCGCTTGTTTAACCACCTAGATCGGCCAGCTTTCCCTACGCTAGTTAAAAACCAAGAATCGTTTGAAACAATACCGATAGTAGCAAAACACTTTGAAGATAAATATCTTTGCTCACCGGAACTTAGCTCAATGATGCTTGTGCTAGGAGTTTTGCCTATAATTTTAGAAAAAGTTCCTGCAGACCTGCTTATTTCCGCTTTTTTACCGAATTTAGTTGAAACGTTATGAATCATAGAGCCTACAGGTATTTTAGATATAGGGAGAGAGTTTCCATTTGAAGAGTTAATGTTATTACCTGATTTTACTATATCTCCTATTTTAATATTTAAAGGGGCTAATATATAGTAATACGCTTTATTTAAAAAATCATATACAGATGCTATGTTGCTTGATCGTCCTGAATCATATTCTATAGTAGTTATAACACCTGTAGACGGTTTAACTCTATTAAAATTAATTATTCGAAGACGCCTTTTATGACCCCCTCCTTTTCTTCGACACACAATTTTACCGCTATTGTTCGTACCGCTACTTTTTTTTTTGCCTTTTATTTTATTTTTAATAAAAAAAGATTTATTTAAACCTGAATTATTTAATCTAACTAAATTTCTTTGAGAAGGTGTTCTTGAATTAACTTTTTTAAGTGCCATTTAAAACTATATATAATATAAAAACATGATTTTAACAAAAATATTAAAAAATAATACATTACAAACTAAAAAATCTGTTAGCCCACAAATTTTAAACCAATCTTTAAAATCGTTGATTTTTATTAAAAAGCAAAACAAATTCAAAAAGATTCATAAAATTAAAAATCTGACTTGTTTAGAAAAAATAAAACAAAATCCTATAAATTACGTTTTGACATTAAGCATTTCTCAAACAAATACTTTAATAAATTTGTCGGATCCAAATGGAAAACCTTTAATTTCTTTATCTGGTGGTTCGATAAACTTAAAAAAAAGACAAAAAAAATTACAACCTTTAGCTTTGATAAATTTACTTAAATCTTTGATTTTAATTGCTAATTTTACTCAAAATAAATCTATAGCTATTCATTTTAAAAATGTTAAGTCTTATTATGAGTCTTTAGTAATTGATTTATTAAAAAAAATTATATTTATTAAATCTATTAAAAGTTCAAATTTACAACCACATAACGGCTGTAGACCTAAAAAATTAAAAAAATTTAAAAGGAGAACTAAAAAATCTTAACGGAAGAATGACTGAGTGGTTTAAAGTAACAGATTGTAAATCTGTGAGGGTTTTCCCTATCATAGGTTCGAATCCTATTTCTTTCAAATAAATAAAATTCTTTTAATTATCGAAATATAACGCAGCGGTAGTCGTGCCTGTTTTGGGAACAGGAAGTCATGTGTTCAAATCACATTATTTCGAAATTTTTTTTAATTTTAAGCTATTATACATCAAACAAATGTTAAGAAGATTTCTCAGATTTTTAATGTTTTTATTATAATCCAAAGTTTTTACTTTTCGTAACTGTGCTGAAGAATACAACTTGTTATTTAATTTAAGACCTACAAATAACAATTGAGTCTCTAATCCAGTTAAAATTTTTAGATTAAAATCTTCTCTTTTAATTTTTTTTTTTTTTAAAACTATTAAAACTACGGTTCCATTAATCAAAAAATTTAAGTTACATAAAACTGAATTTTTTAATATTTTTTTAGTTAGTTTACTTCGTATTAAATAACTCTTGTAATTATTTAAAAACGTTGAAAATTCATTTCTATTGTCCATATCCAATTTATTAAATATTAAAACAAGACTATTGTTTTCTATAAATGTTTTTGTTTTTAGTAATTTATAAGATTTTAAATTTAAATTCATATTTTTTAAAACTAGGCCTAACAGGATTTGAACCTATGACTGGACCGTTATGAGCGGTACGTTCTACCAACTGAACTATAAGCCTTTTATACAATAATAAAAATAAAATGAGTAATTTTAGTATGACACAATTAATTATCGTTATTTTGTTATTTACTTTAATTTTCGGTGATTTGCCAAAAATAGTGAATATCATTAAAAAAACTATTAAAAATTTTACAAAAACTAAGTCTACAAACAAGAAAAAAGGGAATTGAACCCCTGACCTTTGGTTTTGGAAACCACTGTTCTACCGACTGAACTATTTTCTTTAAATTTAAAAATAGATGAAACTTAAGTGTTATATATCAGAAATAAAAAACCGATTGATATTATTAATTTTTTCTTTAATAGTTTCTATCTTTACTTCGTATTATTACAAAGAAACTTTATTATTTTTAACAGTTAAAAATTTGAATTACTTAAATCGAAATGATTCACTGTATTTTATTTCTACAAATATAACGGAAATAATTACTACATATTTTAAAATTTGTTATATAAATTCTTTTGCGTTGATACTGAATTTAGCTGTTTATCATTTACTACTTTTTTTAGGACCTGCTTTAACTTTATATGAATATTTGTCCTTTAAAAAATATTTTCTTAAAAGCGCAGTGTGCTTTTTTTTAAGTATTTTTGTATTTAATAATTATTTAATGCCTGTATGTTGGAATTTCTTTTTAAACTTCCAAAATGTATCTTCAGTAAAAACAATAAACGTTTATTTTGAATGTAAAATGGAAGAATACGTAAAGTTTTATAGCGCAACTTGTATCTTATTGTTTCTTATAAGTCAGTTCTGTATCGGTTTATTTTTTTTTTTAGACTGTCTCGACAATAAAGTTAAATTTGTAAAAAGTTCACGTAAAATATTTTATCTAATGTTTTTAATTATATCTACTACAATTACCCCCCCAGATGTATTGAGCCAACTCAGTACTTTATTATTTTTTTCATTAATTTATGAAAGTTTAATATTGATTGCTATGTTTAAGTACTACTTAATTAGGAAGCCAATTAAAACTTAATAAAATACCTACTGTAAATAATAAATAACCTAAAGAAAGTGGTAAAAAAGATTTCCAGCCTATATGCATTAATTGATCATACCTATATCTCGGTAATGCTGCTCTAGTTAAAATAAAAAAAGTTACCCCTACCAACATTTTAAGAGAAAACCAAAAACTACCCGGCAATAAATTAATAGGATAAATATTAATTAACGGTAACCAACCCCCTAAAAACAAAATAGACGAAAAAGCACTCATTAATAACATATTAGCATATTCCCCTAAAAAAAATAAAGCAAAAGTCATAGCAGAGTATTCTACATTATAACCTGAAACCAATTCAGCTTCGGCTTCAGGTAGATCGAACGGATGTCTGTTAGTCTCTGCTAACATAGAAACATAAAATAAAACAAACATAGGCAACAATGGTATTAAATACCAAACTTTTTCTTGAGATAATACTATATTACTCAAATTGAAAGACCCTGCACAAATACATACGTTAACAATTATAAATCCTATAGAAACTTCGTACGAAACCATTTGAGCGGCAGATCTCAAAGACCCTAAAAAAGGATACTTAGAATTACTTGACCAACCCGCCATTATAAGACCATAAACACTTAATGAAGAAACTCCAAATAGATACAAAATACCTAAATTTATGTCAGAGATAACAATATTTTTTGATAGAGGAATAACAGACCATCCAATTAAACTTAACACAAATGATATAATAGGGGCTAATAAAAACATGTGAATATTTGAATTACTTGGTAAAATAGTTTCTTTAACAAATAGTTTTAAACCGTCTGCTAAAGGTTGCAATAAACCTAAATAGCCTATTACGTTAGGACCTCTTCTTCGTTGAATACTACCCATCATTTTCCTTTCAGCAATAGTAAAATATGCTACAGATATTAATAAAGGAAGTACAATTGCAAGAATTTTTAAAACAATAGAAATTATTATAATCATATTTTAAGTCAAAATCGGAATCGAACCGATATAAAAAGATTTGCAATCTTCTACATTTCCATTTATGTTATTTGACCAAAAGGATAAGGAGGGATTCGAACCCACGGCATAATTTATTAAAATGCTTCAGTTTTCAAAACTGACGCCTTAAACCACTCGACCACTTATCCAATTTATTGCAAAAGAAGGGATTTGAACCCTCAACTTTAACCTTGGCAAGGTTACACTCTACCAAAATTGAGTTACGTTTGCTTTATGGTTAAAAACTTATAACTATTTAATAAATAAATTAATTCTTTATGATTTTTTGCTGTAGTAACTAATTTTACGTTTAAATTGACTGCGTTTTTAAAGAAACTATAATTATTTTGTAATTGAGGTAAATTTAAAACATTGGATATAATTAAATTTATCGAAGATTCTTTATTATTAAATGACGTTTTGTACTTATTATCTATTAGTTTTTGATTATTTATGAAAGAAATTAAAAACTTTAAAGATTTATTATTTCTTAAAGTAACTTTACAACCAACAGGCAAACCTTTTTTAAGTTTTAAAAAAATATTAGATTTTTTAGACACAATTACAATACTTTTTTTGCCACTTAATAATTCTAACATAGATAAACATTTGATTAATAACTTGTAATCATATGTTTTAAAATCAAATTTTAAAACAACCTCAGATAAGCGAGGCAAGTTAGATAAATTTTTAAATTCAAATTTGTTTAAAAGATCATAATTAATAATCTTCGTAGAATATTCTTTATAAAAAAAAGACATTTATACTATTCCATAAGAAGTTGAACTGATTTTCAAGAAGTTGCCGGATTTTAGAAAAGAAGGTAAAGGACCAAGCACTCTACTACCGACAGGTTTATTTTGTTTTGTTAGCAGACTAACAGAATTAGTGCCGAACCTAATGGTAGAACCATCGAGTTTTAATTTTTTAGATTTGGTTCTGGTTATCAAAGCTTTAAAAACCTCTCCTTTTTTAACTTTCGATTTTTTTTTTGATTTATTTCTTAATTTAAAAACTGATACTATGATAAGATCGCCTATCCCAGCAGTTTTTTTTTTAAACCCACCTAATACTTTTATACATTTAACTAACTTAGCACCTGAATTATCAGATACATTTAATACCGTTTGTTGTTGAATCATATAATATATTTTTATAAAGCGTTTATAACTCAAACTTGGATAGAGTACCGGATTTCGGTCCCGGAAGTTGTAGGTTCGAACCCTATTAAACGTATTTTAAATTAAAACCATCTATAGCTAGCAATCTTTTTTTTCAAAAAAGACTCTTTATGGATTTTTTTTTTTAAATTAACACTAACTCCTTGATTATTAGCGGAATCTATTAAATCAAATGCTAATCCATTACCTTTTTTATTATTACTAATATTTTTTGTACTGTAAGAAATTCTAGCACTGTTGTTTAATAAAAAAGGAAATTCAATCTTACTTTTTTTTTTCCGTTGTAGCTGTTTCATGTGGAAATACGGCGAACTATTTATTATCGCAAATTTTAACACAAAATTAATCTGATTTTTTTGAATTTTTTGAATTTTTTTTGCCGTTTTAAGTAAAATAACTTCAGATTTCCATTTGTTACCCTCTACCATTAACTGGTTTATAAAGCTATCATGTCTTTTTTTGTATATCATAAATTTTCGAACCATTTTTTGGTACCATATTTTGATCGAGCATTTTTACGGTTTTTTACTCCAGAAAAATCTAATTTACCGCGTATTAACCTGTACTTTATACCAGGTAGGTCTTTAACTCGACCGCCTCTTATGATGACAGTCGCGTATTCTTGTAGCTTGTGGCCTTCTCCAGGAACATATGCAGAAATTATTTTATCATTGGTTAATCTTAATCTAACCAATTTTCGTAAAGCTGAATTAGGTTTTTTAGGGGTACGTAAAAATATTTTTATACATACCCCTTTTTTTTGAGGACACATTTGTAAAGCAGGTTTTTTATTTTTTTTTGTTTTTATTCCTCTTTTTTTTTTACATAATTGATTAATAGTTGGCATTACAGTATTTACTCGTTACCGGACTTGAACCGATACTCCAAATTAAAAGAATCAGATTTTAAGTCTGACGTGTCTACCAATTCCACCAAACGAGCGTGTAAATTATCCCACAATTCGATCTTTTAACAATAGGAAGTCAAACTTTTGGACTATTAATTAGTTTAAGTTTTTTTTATTATTATTGTGTTACAAAAAGTATCTCTAATTTTATAGAAATAAAAAAATTAAGATCAAAAAAATTGCTGAAAAATTATAAATCAGCTGTTGACGTAGACCAAGATTTAAATCATAATCTATGGTTAATTAATTACTCTTACGTAAAATTTTTAAACACAAAAATGGGAATATAACTCAATTGGTAGAGTGCATGCTTTGCAAGCATGAAGTTATCGGTTCAATCCCGATTATTTCCAATACTAGATTTACCCTTATTTTTCGGCTCTTCAAGCCGGATTTGAACCAACGTCATGGTGGTTAACAGCCACCCGCTCTACCACTGAGCTATTGAAGATTTTTTTAAAACCTATATAAATCTAAAACAGTATCAAAATCCAACTTTAGTTGAAAATTATTTGATAGATTGTTGTTTAAAGGAGCAGAGATAACCACAATTTGAAAAATTTTATAGTTTATCTCTAAGTATTTAGGAGGTAAAGGCCATAAATTATTATTAGCTAACCTGTATTCTAATAAAGGATAAGCTTTTTGTTTAACGGTTATTTTATCACCGCATTTTAAACTTAAGGAGTTTGATTTAACAACTTTACCATTAACTTTTACACTACCGTGAGATATAAGCTGTCTAGCATTTCTAATATTTATGGCAAAATACGATTTTAATAAAATTATGTCAAGCCTACTTTCCAGTAAACATATGAAATAATGTTTTGTATTTCTTTTTTTAGAATCTAATTTTGACTTTAAAACAGCCTGTTCAGCCAATAGCTTCACGCACCTACTCTTCAAATTGCCGTATAAAAGTTTGAAACGTCTTTTTGCTAAAAGATCTAACTTAAACTTATTTATAAATCTATTTACAAATCTAGAAGTATTATGAGCTCGTTGATCGTAAAATTTATAATAACAATTCCTTTTCCTGTTTACAGTAAATCGAGAAAAATAAGTGGTGTATCTTTCCCATTTTTTTTTTTTTAGAGATAAAATTTTTTGTTTGTTTGGAATTCTTACTTTGGATTTTGCGTATTTTTTAAACCTAGGCTTAAATCTTTTTTTTATTTTTAACATATAACTTTATTAAACTTTTTTTAAGATTGAATATACAAGGAAAAAACAAAACGATTTTATTTTATTCTCAAAATTATCTATAGGCACAAATTTTATATAACAAGATCTTAAAGATATTTTTGAAAAAGATCCGAAAATTATTACTGGAATATCTTGTTTATTTAATTCTTTTACTGTTTCAGTTATTCGAGAATTACAATTAAAAATAACTACTAAATTAGGAGTTTTAAAATTAGAAGATTTAATTTTTGATTTTACAAACTTA
>MDSY01144656.1_pt1 | contig 17593 bp, 16 predicted proteins | sample 811131 | NCBI WGS metagenome assembly MDSY01 (sample SAMN05326643, study PRJNA326480) | marine metagenome | isolation source: seawater | place: Atlantic Ocean: South West | collected 2010
AGTCGGGGTGGCAGGATTCGAACCTGCGACCTCCTGCTCCCAAAGCAGGCGCGATGACCGGGCTACGCTACACCCCGAAAAATTCGGTACGCAAATATAGTACTTATCCGCTTTCTGACAAGCAATTTCTCAATCATATCTAACTCTTTTTTAAACAATGATAACCCCTTGTTTTTTTAGGTTTTTAATTTTCCAAACTATTGAATTTAATTCCTTCTTCACTAATGTTCAGCTCAAAGTTAGTTTCATCATCCGATACTTTAATTTGAATATGATCCTCATCATTCACTATTTTTTTATCCTCAGAAACACAGTTTTGGCAAATTAATATTCCATTATCCATTTTCCATAGATGTCCAGCAACTTTTTTTCTGGAATAATTTTGATCATTTTTTATTCTTCTCTGCATGTAAGGGCCAAATTCATAATCAATAAAAAAGTATTGTCCATTCGATACACTTAAATTTAATTTTAACTTTTGTTCATTTCTACTTTCCGTTACTGAAGTAATCCATTTATCATTTAGGAATAGATTTTTGTTGAAGTACTCGTGGTGGTAGTTGATCTTGTTTGCATTAGTTCTTGCTCTTTTTTGACTGAAACCTTTGGCTTCTTTTTCTATTTTTAATTCTGTTGTTTGATCAGGACTTTCAGAAATGTTTAGCCGAAGGTCATCATTAAGTAGTTTTAACTCATCTTGATCATTGTAAATTAAATTAGTTGTATTAAAAATCAAAATTTCATTATCATATTCAACTCTATTCATACTTACCTTTAATGTATCTTTAAGTTTGATGTCAATTCGCTCGGTGAGAGAATTCTTTGCGGTAAATGCTTTTGATCTGAATTCACTAGCTACTGTGAATGCAATGATTAAAAGTGTAGTCATCCAAATTACACCTAAAGTGTATTTGGTTGTGTTACTCATTAATTTACGTTTTGAGGTGAGCATTCTAAGTCCAAGAACAAAAATAAAGACAAAGGGAATACCAACTTCTAATAATGTCAATATGGAGAATCCCCATCGTGGTAAGCTTGAATTTATCGACACAAATAAAAGTTCATGTGGGAGCTCCATTGAGCTTATGAAACCAAATATTGCTAAGCTAAAAAATAAGCAAATCAAAACGATACTTGATATGAATATCATAAAAAAACCAATTATTCTAGTAAAAATCTTTATTAATACCTGAGCTATCTTTTCTAGCACCTCTGAAAATTTTACGGAGTTTTTTTTTAAAGAATCTACCGTTATAGAATAATCTGCATTTTTAACTTTGTCAGTCACATCAACCAGACCTTCTTTGATTTTTTTTTCGATGTTGGAGATGTTAACAGGTTTCCCTTTCATTCTTAATTTCTCCGAGGTAGTATTCGCCTCTGGTACAATTGCCCAAAGTAAGAGATAGATGAATATTATTCCTCCAACAGATGAAAGTATGAGAAGTATTATTATTAATCGTATCCAGACCCGCTCAATTCCAAAGAAATGTCCAAGTCCGCTTGCAACTCCAACAATAATTCTATTCTCTGAATCTCGATACAGTTTTTTTTGAGACTCTGATTTAGTGCTTTCTTCAACAGGATCTTCATCAGCGATATCTTCTGGAGTACCGAGGGTTTTAACGATATCTTTTACATTTTGCTCCGAAATGACATATCCTTCTGTAATTGTATATTGTAAAAATAATTCAGCGATTCGTACCTCGATATCTTCAAGAATTTCTTGTATTCCTTCGGTCTTGGCAAAGCTTTTTTCTAATTTTTTTAAATAGTTTTTTAGTAGATCATAAGCGTCGCTATCAATATGAAATAAAATATGTGCAAGATGAATTGTTTCAGTTGTGTTCATTATTTAAGATTTTTTTGTTAATGATGTAACTGCTTTGTTTAGATCACTCCAGGAGGAGTGAAGTTCTTTGAGAAATTGTTTTCCTTCTTCTGTGATGGAATAATATTTTCTCGGAGGACCTGAGGATGACTCCTCCCATCGGTATTCCAAAAATCCCCCATTTTTTAATCTTGTAAGAAGCGGGTACAAGGTCCCCTCAACCACCAATAATTTTGACTTTTTTAAGGTTTCTATAATTTCAAATGCATATTTGTCTCTGGTGCTGAGTATTTTGAGGATACAAAATTCTAAAATCCCTTTTCGCATTTGTGCTTTGGTGTTTTCAATTTTCATAGTTTTTTACGTTAATCATTCAGTGTTTTATGCTTAGCAAAGTAATATATTATACAAATACATATCTTTTAAATAGTATTATGCAATGCATACTACTAATTTTAACATTTTTTTGACATCTACTTTAATAATTTCAAATTAAATTTAGTAAAATTTATAATTGGATATGACTAGTTATCAGTATTGTATTTTGGTTTTGAAAAAAGTAAGTTTTGACTCCAATTTATTTTTCAAGGAATACTGGAAAGCGACAAAAGTTGTTGATGTTGAAGATCTTGAAAAATTACAAAATTGGTGCCGTTGTTTCGTGGCTCAATCCCCTCACCTTCAATCTGAAATGTCATTTTAAGGTACGATTATCTGAACATCTTCGAATGTTATTGCTCCGCGAACTACTCCGCATATACTTTCTTTAAGCGCTTCAATGATTTGAAGTTTAAGCTGGCTTTTGGGATAAATAATACTTATTTCTCTGGCAGGAGAGGGTGCAGGAAAATTTCTGATATTTTCAGAATTTTTCTCAGATAAATTAATTGAATTTAAATAAGGTATTAAGGTCATTCCTAAATCTTCGTTGGCTAAATTCACAAGGGTTTCAAAACTTCCACTTTTAAGATTAAATTGCCTATTGACTCCACTTTTTGTTAAAGTGCACATTGACAACACTTGATTTTTGAAGCAGTGCCCATCCTCTAGTAATAGAACGTTTTCATTTTCAATGTCATCAACACTAATTTTTTCACTTTTAGCTAGTCTGTGTCCTTGTGGGATGTAAGCTACAAATGGTTCATAGTAAAGGGGACGCTCTATGATAGTTTCATGTTTTAGTGGGGTTGAGGCTATTCCAGCGTCAAGTTTATTTTCTGCTATTCGTTCAATAATACTCACCGTTGTAAGTTCTTCTATTTTTAGGTTGACTTTAGGGTAGCTCTTTAGGAATGTATTCAAAAACATCGGAAGTAAAGTAGGCATAACGGTCGGGATTATTCCAAGAGTAAATTCACCTCCAATAAATCCCTTTTCTTGAGCAACCACATCTTCCATTCGTTTTGATTCCGATATGATTTTTCGGGCTTGAATAAGAATTTCTGATCCAATTTTGGTTAATCGTATGGGCTTTTTTTTTCTGTTAAAGATTTGAACTCCTAATTCTTCCTCTAGTTTTTGTATTTGCATACTCAAAGTAGGTTGTGTTACAAATGATTTTTCGGCAGCTACTGTAAAATTTCCAGCTTCAGCAACTGAAATCATATATTTAAGTTGGGTAAGTGTCATTATTTGATAATCTTATTATTATTCAAATATAATCATAATATCTTATACTAATTTAAAATCTTAACTTTTATTTTAATGTTTTTGATTGGATTTTTCTTTATTATCAACCGGTTGTGAGCAAATTATATCAACTACGTCCATTCCTCTAATTACTTTTCCGAAAGGAGTAAAGTTCTGATCCAAATGGTATGCGCCTCCTTTTTGTTGTACGATAAAGAATTCATAAGGAGATGCTAGTTTATGAGGGTTCTTTTATTCGCTGTTGGGAATTGAAAGTATTCCACGATGGTGTTTATATCCTTTATCCTTATTCTGAGGTATTAGATATCGTCCGATTTTTCTTCTTTTAACCAAGTGTTGGGGTGATCAGAATTACCACCCTGGATTATAAAATCAGGAACAACTCTGTGAAAAAAGGTGTCATTGAAGTAGCCTAATTTTGAAAGGTAGATGAAGTTTGCTCTATGATAGGGTGTGTTATCAAAAAGAATTAGGTCAATATTTCCGAAAGTTGTATTAATTCTAACTTTATTTTCCTTGTTTTTTTGTTGGTAATCAAATAGAAATGGGATTGCTGTTTTTTCATCCAAAATAAGTGATGGTTCTTCCAAAAGAATTTTCTTTTTAACAATTTTCTTTTTGCGTTCAACTTTTTTTTCAATACTTTTTATTTTCTTTGGTGCTTCATTACAGCCCACAACAATTAACATTACAACAATAAAAAAGATCTTTTTTTTCATTTGATTATGCTATTTACAAAATTTGAATTTCTTCTTCCAAAATTAATCGATTTACCTTTACCAGGAATTGAAGCTCAAAAAAAAATGGCACCTATGTTTCGTATTCAAGAATTGATCGATACTCCTTCAAATAAGAAAAAGGCAAAGATGTCTGCAGTTTTAATTTTATTTTATCCAAGTGCGGAAGGTCAAACTCATTTTGTATTGATTCAACGTTCTGTTTATTCTGGGGTTCATTCGGGTCAAATTAGTTTTCCAGGAGGTAAAATGGATTCGTCAGATAAATCGTTTTGGGAAACTGCGTTGAGAGAGGCGAATGAGGAAATTAATGTACCTTCAACAGATATCAATAGAGTAATAGCTTTGACAGATTTTTATATTCCTCCTAGTAATTTTATGGTCTATCCTTTTGTTGGAGTAATGAAAAATAAATTTTTATTTGAAAGAGAGATTAAAGAAGTTGAAAAGATTATTGAAGTACCTCTTTCGGACTTGTTGTCTTCTTCTAATGAGACTAGAGGAACGGTTTTAACCTCTTATGTTGGTGAAGTAATTGTTCCTATGTATATCTTTGATGATGACATTAAGGTATGGGGAGCAACTGCAACAATTCTCTCTGAAATGAAGGAACTTATTCTTACTGCTCTTAAAGAATAATGTTATCTTTAAAAGATTTTTAAATTATGGGAATACTAAAAAGAAATCCTTTTGGTCATATACTTTTTTTAAAAAAAATGTTGATTCGATATTTGGGTTTTATGTCGCACAGACGATACAGAAGCTTCAATGAGTTGAAAATTGAAGGTTCTGATATCATTAAAAATTTAGCTGAACAAAATGTACTTTTTGTTTCCAACCACCAAACTTATTTTGCCGATGTGGTTGCTATGTTTCATGTTTTTAATGCGAGTTTAAGTGGTCGAATAGACAGTATTAAGAATGTTGGTTATTTATGGAACCCCAAGTTGAATATCTATTATGTTGCTGCAAAAGAAACAATGAAATCGGGAATACTTCCCAGAATACTTGCCTATGCGGGTTCTGTTTCAATTGAACGTACTTGGCGAGAATCGGGAAAGGATGTAAACCGTCAAGTTAAACTTAGTGATATCTCGAGTATTGGGAAAGCATTAGATGACGGTTGGGTCATTACTTTTCCTCAAGGAACAACCAAACCGTTTCATCCCATGAGAAAAGGAACTGCATTCATAATTAAAAAATATAAACCTATTGTAGTTCCTATTGTAATAGACGGTTTCAGAAGATCTTTTGACAAGAGAGGGTTGATGATTAAGAAAAAAGGAATTCTTCAATCTATGGTTATTAAGGAACCACTAGAAATAGATTATGATGGTGAATCGGTTGATTCTATTTTAAAGAAAATTGAATTTGCTATTGAGCAACATTCTTCATTTCTAAAAGTTCTATCTCCCATGGAAATTAAAGAGCAAGAAGAATTAAATAAAGAGCGCGAGTGGTAAATACCCTAGGCCTCTAATTCTTTAATAAGTTTTTTCAATCGATAAAAATATCTTCCGTAGATAATGTAATAAAAAACAAGTAATACTGACAATACCATTATCATAATCACAATTATTGCAATTACCATTTTTACAATTGCCCCATCATTTAATGTGGATCTAAAACTCAGGAGTTCAATGTAATTTTCATCGTACTTAAATGCGTTAATTAAAACAACAATAATAAATAAAAGAAACAAACTGATGTTGTAAGCAACGTATTTATTTACTGATTTTCTGGAAGCAATAATAGTTTCAATTAAAAAGGCAATAGAGTTTGAGATTTTAATTTTTCGATAATTCAGATAAAACTGCACCATAAAATAAGAGAGTATAATGTAACCAAGAGTATTTACTAGGATCGAAAAATTATAAAGATGTATCCTTCTGTAGTATTCAAAAGCTTCAAAATAATCTGGAATAAAAAACGGAAAAAGTAGATAAGCAAAAAACTCAAAACAGCTGAATATAAAAATCCATTTGATTGAAGAAACCGACTTTTTTTGTATTAGTTGATGTAATTCACCTTTGGATAACTGTATGTCAAATTTTTGATTTTTCCACTCTTTCTTTAAAGCATCTAGTTTATTCATGATTTTATTGCTCCAGCATGGTTTTTAATTTTCTTTTTAATCTACTAATTTTGACTCGGGAATTGATTTCTGATATCCCCATGGTTTCAGCTATTTCTGAATATTTTTTATCTTCCAGATACAACAAAATGAGGGCTTTCTCTATTTCAGAGAATGTATTTATTTTTTGGTACAACCACTTGATCTGATTCTCTTTGGTTTCATCATATCCGTCATCAGCTTTTAATTCTAAAAGTTTTGAATAGTCCTCTCCATGAATAGTTTTTTTATTTTTTCTGTAAAGTGTTATTGCAGTATTTAAACCAACACGATACATCCAAGTTGAAAATTTTGATTTCCCTTTGAAAGTTGGATATGATTTCCATAGTTGAATACTGATTTCTTGAAAGAGATCTTTCTGATTTGAGTTATCATATGCATAGATGCGACATATTTTATGAATAATGTTTTGATGCTTTTCGAGCAATTGCAAAAAATCATTTTCATTTAAGCGCATCTAGATTTATATACTTAGTGGGTTTTAATTATTTTTTTAATGGGGGAGTTTTTTATTTTATGATACCAGCACAACTAACTCTTGCGCCAGCTGCACCAGAGGGCTGAGAGGTTAGATCATCTTCGCCTTGATGTACGATTATTGCCTTTCCCATGAGATTTTTTTCTTTGTCATCACAACCAAGACACCATAGGTCTGTTTTAAATGTAATCATACCGTGACCGTTAGTATCAGCAATAAAGTTACCAATATCTCCACGGTGAAAACCGTTTGCGTCACCCCAGGCTCCATGAGCTTGAAACGTGGGATTCCAATGTCCTCCAGCTGATTTTCCATTATCAGCACTACAATCGGCTTTTTCGTGGATGTGTATAGCATGAATGCCCTTATCCAAACCATTAATGTGTGCCTCTAAGGTTACATACCCTTCTTTTTCAGATAAATTTATGATTCCACTTGTGTCACTTCCGCTTTTTGCTTCAAGTGAAAATTGTAATTTCTTCTCTACTTTTTGATGAATTTGATGAGGTTTGTCATGCAAAACTTTACTTTTATGCTCTTCAAATTTCGCCTTTACTACCCCGGGAGTACCCTCAATTACTTTAACCTCTTCTGTTGCATTCCCATCTTTATCCATAACAGTTGTTATGGTTGCTCGGAGGAGTGTATCATTAATTTTTTTCATTTCAACGGAAACTTCTGCATGTTTTTCTTTTTTGGGTTTTGTATCACATGAAATTAGAAAGACAGCTAATGATAAATTTACGATAAGAATGAATAGTGTTTTCATAAAATTTTTTTTAATGATTAAAGTTAAGAAAAACTATGTTAGAAAATGTTGCTGCTGCTTTTATCTTATGTTTTTTAGAATTATTTCAGTAAAAAACACCTGAAATTAAAATTTAAAAAACACTATATTTATAAAAAAAATTGCGAATCAAAATATCACTTTTTTTTTCAATGATTTTATTACTTAGTTGTAAAACTTCGTATAAAACTCTTCCATTCTCAGAAACTCCGATACCCGAAGCACCCGATTATTCAAATTTAGATTCTTGGGCTGTTCTTCCAGGACAATACCCTGAAGCATTAAAAGAAATAACTGGAGAACCTAAACTTCATAATGCTGATGTTTTTTTCATTTATCCAACCCTATTGACTGACAAAAAGGATTCACTTTGGAACGCAGATCTAAGGCGTAAAGATTTAAGGGAAGATGTTCTTATGAAATCTGTTAAATTTCAAGCCTCTAGTTGGGCAAAAGCGGGTAATATTTATGTTCCATATTACAGACAAGCCCATTATAAATCTTATGTGGCTCCTTATGACGAGGATGGTCCGGCTTCATGGAAGGTTGCTTATCATGATGTGTCAAGAGCTTTTGAGTTTTATTTGAAAAATTATAATAATGGCAAAGCAATAATCATTGCCGGTCACAGTCAGGGAAGTATTATGGCAAAGGAGTTAGTCAAAGATTATTTTGACGAGAAAGACCTTCAAAGTCGCTTGATAGCTGCTTATCTTCCTGGGATTCGAGTGAAGGTTGAGGATTTTAAAACCATAAAACCGATGACCCAACCCGATCAAATAGGTGGATTTGTAAGTTGGAATACCTACAAGCGAAAGAATTTTCCTAAAACCTATGAGAAATGGTACAAAGGCGGAGTTACAACAAACCCCATTTCATGGAATGATGAAATAAAAACCTCTAGAGAAAGCCATCTTGGAACTCTTAATGCTGATGGTGTTATCTATGAAAATGCAATTGACATCGAAGTAATAGATGGTTTACTATGGTCCTCTGTACCCAAAATCCCGAAGCGTTTTTGGCTTTCATTTATAAAAAGTTATCACTTTGCTGACGTAAATTTATTTTGGAAAGATATCGAGTTAAATGCCCAACTCAGAGTAAGGAAATGGGAGAAACTTAATAATGCTAATTGATGCTCTATCGAATACTCAATAATTGCGATCAGGAGTGGACTCGTGCATTGAATGAAAAAAAGCATAGTTTTCGTTTTTTTAACTTAGCAACTTCAAATAGTAACATTCCTGAGCTTAGAGTGGTTGTACTCAGAGATTATGATTCCAAAAAAAAGGAATTTACTATTTATACAGATGCGCGTTCTCAAAAGGTTTTGAGTTTAGAAAACAATAAAAATGTAGAACTGCTTTTTTATGACCCTGAGAAACTAACGCAAATTCGTGTTCAAGCAACCTGTATTCAAATGACTGAAGACAATTCTTTATTCAATCAACAACCTACCGCATCTCAGAGGGACTACACCACACGATTAGCTCCGGGGACTTTAATCGAATCAGATGTTTCTGTTGATTTCTTGAAAGGAAATCATTATTTCTTGAAAATTATTTTTGAGGCTACACAAATAGAATATCTTCAATTAAAACGCCCTTCACACATTCGAGTTTTGTTCAAAAAGCAGGAATCTAAATGGCTTGGAAAATTTAGAACACCTTAATCTCTTATCTCTTATTTTTTTTTTGTACTTTTTTATTTTAAAACATTTATATGAAATCAAAAAATTCCAAAAACAATTCAAGAAGAACCTTTCTCAAAAAAGGAATTCTTGCGTCATCAATCATGATTGTTCCTCGTCACGTTCTAGGTGGTCAAGGTTTTTTAGCTCCTAGTGATCAACTCAATATTGCTGGAATAGGAGTTGGTGGAAAAGGGCGTAGTGATATTATCAATGCTTCAGTAAATGGAAGAGAACGAGTAGTTGCCCTATGCGATATTGATCCTCAAGGAAAACATGGGGTTTTGGACACAATTAAAGATTTTCCCAAAGCAAACTTTTATGATGATTTCAGAAGGCTTTTCGATACAGAGAAAAATCTTGATGCAATAACAGTTTCAACTCCCGATCATACCCATGGTATAATTGCAATGGAAGCTATGAGTCGAGGAATTCATGTTTATATTCAAAAACCATTGACCCATAATATTAGGGAAGCTCGGTTATTAACTGAAAAAGCGCGGGTTAATAAAATTGTCAGTCAAATGGGAAATCAAGGAGCTTCAAATCCAGCTCAACTCAAGGTTCAAGAATGGATTGATTCTGGTTTAATTGGAAAAGTATCGGAAGTAAAAGTATGGACAAATCGTCCAGTTTGGCCTCAAGGTATTCCAAAACCTCCATCAGATCCACAAAACAAACCTGATCAGCTGGCTTGGGATTTATGGTTAGGTCCCGCAAAAAAAAGTCCCTTTAGTTCTTCATTACATCCTTTCAATTGGAGAGGCTGGTGGGAGTATGGAACTGGAGCTTTGGGGGATATGGGATGCCATATTATTGATATTCCATTTCGTGCCTTAGGTTTGCATTATCCAACTGCCGTAGAATGTAGTGTTGGAAGTGTTTACACCAAAATGTGGACTCCAGAATATATCCCAGAGGGATGTCCTCCATCTTCTTCAGTGACTATTAACTTTGACTCTACTGAAAAAAACGATATTCCAATGGTTATGACTTGGACCGATGGAGGAATTCGCCCTGCCCGCCCAGATTTAATTCCAATTACAGAGGATATTGGGGAACCTGGAGGAGGAAATGGAGTAATGATGATAGGAGAATACGGAGTTATTACTACTGGAGTTTACGGGTATAACCCTAAATTATTTAGGAAAGGTGAGCCTACCTTAACATTTGACCAACCCAAACAAACATTACCCGATTTTGGACATCAGCAGCAATGGATTGATGCCATAAAGTCAGGTTTCAATAGTGATCTACATAGGTCATTAACTTCTTCTTTTGATTATTCTGGTCCTTTAACCGAAACTGTTTTAATGGGAAATATTGCAATTCGGAGTTATCTGCTTCGAAAAGGAACCAAAAGTATGGAGTATTACGGACGCAAGAAATTACTTTGGGATGGAGATAATATGCAAATTACCAATCTGAAAGATGCTAATCAATTTGTTGGGCGTGATTACCGTGAAGGTTGGGAGTTGTAAAATAAAAACAGAATGAATCAAGTCATATGGATTACAGGAGCATCATCTGGGATTGGTGCAGAACTAGCAAAGCAATATTCTAAACAAGGAAAATTATTGATTTTGTCATCTCGTCGTGATGCTGAACTAAAAGCGGTAAAAAATTCCTGTGATTATCCAGAGAATATAAAAGTACTTCCCTTGGATTTAAAAAATTTTGATTTAATGGAAAATTACGTAAAAAAAGCACTGGCATTCTTTGGATCAATAGACCTTTTAATAAATAATGGAGGAGTAAGTCAAAGATCCTTGATTGCCGAAACAAAATTTCATGTTTACCAAGAACTAATCAACATAAACTACCTTGGAACTTTAGCTTTAACCAAAGCGTTGCTTCCCCATTTTATTGACCAAGGAAAAGGTCACTTTGCAGTAGTTACAAGTGTCATGGGGAAATTTGGGTCACCTTTTCGATCGGGTTATTGTGGAGCAAAACATGCGCTCCATGGCTTTTTTGATGTGCTCCGCATGGAACATCAAAAGGATAATGTGGACGTTACACTTATCTGTCCGGGTTTTGTTCAAACTCAAGTAACAGTCAATGCATTGACTGGAACAGGAGAGCCTCTAGATCACGATGATCCTGGTACTCAAAACGGCTTGGAAGTGGCTCATTTTTGCCAGAAAATGATTCGTGCAATACGAACCAAAAAATGGGAAATTTCATTTGGGAAAAAGGAAAAAATTGGAGTGTTTGTTAAAAGATTTTCTCAAAAACTTTTGCATGCGATTGTCATTCGATCCGACGTTCGCTAAACTGTACACATATTTAAATGATTAAAAAAATAATATGCAAAGACGAGACCTTATTAAAACATTAGCTGCAAGTGCGCCAACTGTATTCATAGGATCAACAGGATTTTCCAAACAAGAGGCTAACGAGGTGTCAAGTCAATTGAAAGGAAATATCAACCATTCCGTATGTCAGTGGTGCTATCCAGATTTAAGCTTGGAGGAGTTGTGTGTCGTTGCAAAAGAATTTGGTCTGATGGGTATTGATTTAATAGGCCCAGAAGGATGGGACACCTTGAAAAAATACGGTTTAGAATCTACTATGTGTAATGGAGCTGAAATTAGTTTGACAAAGGGTTTTAATGACCCAAAATATCATCCATTACTCATAGATAACTACACCAAGCACATCAATCAAGTTGCTCAGGCTGGTTTTTCTAATCTTATTTGTTTTAGTGGAAACAAGAGAGGAATGGATGATGAAACGGGTCTAGAAAATTGTATTACTGGCTTACAAAAAATATTGCCATTGGCAGAAAAATTGGGTGTCATGATTCAAATGGAATTGTTTAATTCCAAAATCAATCATCCCGATTACATGTGCGACAATACCCGTTGGGGAATTGAATTGTGCAAACGTCTAGACTCTCCAAACTTTAAGTTACTTTATGATATTTATCATATGCAGATTTCTGAAGGAGACATCATCAGAACCATAACAAATGATCATCAATATTTTGGACATTATCATACAGCAGGTGTTCCCGGAAGAAATGAAATTGATGAAACTCAAGAACTTTTTTATCCAGCAATAATGAAAGCTATTGTTGACTCAGGCTACAATGGTGTGGTGGCTCAAGAATTTATTCCAAAGAATGATAAACCTTTATATTCTCTTAAAAAGTCCATATTGATTTGTGATGTTTAGCATGTTTGATTATTTGGTTAGATATTCTATCCACGGATTTTGTAGAATTGATGTGAATGTGTTTGACATTACTTTTCAGTTAAGCCAAGTATAGTTAGTGCACATAGAAAAACAAACTATTGAATTTATTTATTAGTTTACGACTCTTAGTTTCGAGAAGAATAACCTTTTATTTTTAACCTACGAGTTTACCACTTAAAATACGGATTAACTAGAGTTAATTAATCCAGGAAGCAAATAATTTATATCTTAAAAAAAAATATGAAAAAAATAAGTTTAACTTTTTCAATTACTTTTATTCTATTCACATTTATTTCTGGTTGTTCCTTGGATAAAGGTATTTCTTTGGATGAATTGATAATTGAAACAGTGGATAATAAATCTATTCATTATTTAGATGGAAAACCATATTCTGGTATGGTTTATAAATTTGCTGAGGACGGTGAGAGCCTATTGATGGAATTTAATCTTCTTGAAGGACTAATTCATGAAGGGTATTCAGAATACAACCTTAATGGATCTTTGGTTCATAGTATGTTTTATCAAAATGGAGTTCTTAACGGTCTGGAGGAGAAGTACTATGATAATGGACAGCTTTATGAATCAGTTAATTACATTAACGGAAATTTTCAAGGGAAAAGGATGGTTTATTGGAGCAATGGTATTTTAAAAGAACAAAATTATTTTTCAAAAGGAATTTTAGGTGGCGAAAATTTATTTTATTTTTCCAATGGTAAATTACGAAAGAGATTCAAGTTTGATTTACAGGGAAGAAAAGACGGTGTCTGGGAAGACTTTTTCTCCAGTGGAGCACTTAAACAGCAAGTTGTGTATAAAAACGGAAAGATTTTAGAAACTACTGATTCAAACGAAAACTAGGAAGCCACCCCAAGATCAATTACACACTTTAGTTGTTATTACTGTAAAACTTCCTTGACTAATTGATATTGAGTTATTTAAGTGGCAAAAAATAAATGTTTTCCCTTTTGGAACATAAACATCATAATCTCTACAATTACACCCTTTATAAGTAAAGACAACGCCATTACTTCCTCCTTCAATAGTAGATTCTGTACAAGGTGAACAGGTTAATGCTATCGTAACAGAAACAACATTGCTATCCAATGCACCGTCATTTGCTTTGTAAGAAAAACTATCACCACCATTCATCACTCCACCTTGTACATAACTGAAAGTACCTCCGGGGTTAAGAGTAATTGTTCCAAAACTAGCAGATGAGACAAGTGTTGCTGATAATACATCACCATCAGTGTCAGTATCATTCAGTAATACGTTGTTTGTTCCATCTGACAATAAGGAGATTGTTGATCCTAAACCAACAATTATACTATCTGGATAAGCAATAGGAGCGTCATTTGTATTTGATACTGAAATAGTCACCGTGGTAGGTAAACCGTAACCTTTTAAATCAAAAGGTATGTAGGTAAAACTGTCTGTGAAGTTTTCTGTATCATCATGGGTATAAACAAATGAACCGTCTGAGTTTAATAGAAGAGTACCAAAAGCAGGACTTGTAGCAATAGCAGCTGTTAAATTTGCTGCATCTCCAGCATCTGTGTCTGTATCATTAGATAAAACACTGGTTGATGCATTTGTTGTTACATTCGCAGTACCTCCCTCAAACACTTGAATAGTTTCTGTTACCCCAACAGGTAAATTATTAATATATATTGTTACTGTTGTTGTATTTCCAATACTAAATCTATCTCGGGGTGTATAGGTAAAACTATCTGTTATAGTTGCAGTTCCATCATGTGTGTAAGTAAAGTTTCCATTGCTTGAGAATGATGTTAATGTTCCATTAATTGGGTCTGTAACTTTGACTGCAGTCATGGAATCACTCTCAGGATCAGTATCATTATTTAATACTGAAAATATTCCATCATTAAGTTGACTTGTGGTTCCTCCATTTACAACACTAATAATATCAGATGCTCCTGTAGGTGGATCATTTACTTGAACTACACTAACATTAAATATATCATCAATAGTACAAGAAGCAGTTCCATCGTCTACTGATAAGACAATAAAAGTACTTCCGTTTTGATTAAGTAAAAAATCTATAATTAAAGCTGTTGAAGTAATACTTGTTGCAATCAAGCTTGGATCCCCTGGTGTAGCGGTGTAGGTTAGAACATCTGCTACATCAACATCTGAAAATATATTAGCCAGTGGAATGTATCTATCAGGATCATCCTCAGTTACTGAAATATCTGGTAATGCATTATCGAGTGTAGGGCAATCATTAACAGGTGTTATTGTTATGCTTATGGGTTGGTATATTTTACATGTTAAGTCGTCGATGGTTATTGTACCGGTAGAGCTTCCATTTTGATTAGGGATGCTTGTGTAACTCAAACGTCCAGAACCATCTAGTGTTATAGAAACAATATCGCTATTGGTATAGGACACCGTAATTGTGTGTGAGATGTGATCTGGATCTGTAATGTAATTTTGTATTGGAGTTGCCCAATTGAATGCGGTAAACTCCTCATTCCTTGTAACTGTATTAATTTGAGTTGCAAATGTAGCATCATTCCAAACAGGGCAATCATTCACTGGATTTATTGTTATGCTTACTGTAACTGTATTCCCATCATCAATTTCATCATTCGCTTTATATTGAAAGGAATCTGTTGTAGTTTCCGACCCGTTATGAACATACTGAAACGTACCTGAAGAAAGTAATGTTAAGCTACCATTTACAGGAGGTGTTACAAGTATTGCTTTTAAGGTTTCGCCTTCTGGGTCTGTGTCATTATCTAATAAGCTTGAGAATCTACTTGTAGTGGTTGTGACTGTGCCTCCCTCATCTACAATAAGTGAATTACCGGTTGAGACAGGCACATCATTTACATCTGCTACATTAACAATAAAAACATCTTGAGTGGTATTACAACCCTGCGTGTCATCTACAAATATGGTTATTGTGGTTGTTCCATTTTGCTCAGGGATATAATCGATTGTTAAAGATGCCGATGACAGAGTTACAGTAGCTAGACTTGTATCGTCATTTATAAATGAATATGATAAAGGATCATTTTCAGCATCAGTGAAATACGAGTTTAAATTTCTAACAGTGTCTGCAGCATCTTCAAGTACATTAATATCAGGAATAGGTGGACTAGTAACTGATGGGCAGTCATTAACTGGAATTATATTAATTGTAACAAGTACATCTGTGGTGGTGAAAGTATCAGTGAGTCGATATGTAAAACTATCAGTTGTTGTTTCACTGGCATCGTGGGTATAAATAAAAGTTCCACTAGATTGTAAAGTAAATCCACCCCCTAAGTGCCACATGGGATCGGTTAACTTAGTTACTGTTAAATTATCTCCCTCAGTATCTGTGTCATTAGCGATTACAGAATTACCAGCTGTAGTGGTCGTAACTGAGCTTCCTTCAAAAACGTTGATAGTGTCAGCAACACCAACTGGAGTGTCGTTTTCAGCTACTACAGTAATTACAAAGCTAGAACTGACTAAAGATGAGCATTCGATTGTATTATCTGTTGCATACAATATTATTGTACTACTACCTGTCATATCATCAACGTAATCGATTGTTAAAGTGGTAGCTGAGGATTTTGTTGCAGAGAGTAACCCTAAATTTGTACTGCTTACGGTTAATGTAATTGCATCATTTTCTTCATCGGAAAACACAGAACTAATATCAATATTATCGTCCGGATCATCTTCAATTGCGCTGAAGTCATTGATTGGTATATTTACGATTGGACAATCGTTGGTATGGAAAATTTGAATAGTGACCGTTGTTGTATTCCCAAAACCCTGTGTATCAAAAGGACGATAAAGAAACGAATCGTTAGTGGTAATATCTCCTGGATTTTGTGTTCCATCATGAGTGTATGAAAATGTTCCATTATTTAATAAAGTTAAGGAACCTTTGGAAACAGATGGAGCAATGGCACCAAAACCATTTCCTATTGTAAGATTACCTCCATCTACATCAGTATCGTTAAAGAGGACAGAGGTAGCTAAAGCCGTTGTTGTTGTTACTGTACCTCCTTCAGTAACTGTTACTGTATCTGAAACTCCAATAGGTAGGTCATTATCAGGATTTACAGTTACAAGAAATTCGTGAGGAACAAGTGACCCGCATCCAGAATCATTTGCAAAAATTGTAATTGTTGCGGTTCCTGTTGCATCAGATGCATAATCTAGTGTTAAAGTAGTTGTATTGATACTTGCAGTTACCAATGCAGCATTTGTATTCGTTACTGTATAGGTTAATACATTACTCTCAGGGTCATTAAATACATTGGTAAATGGAATAACGGAATCTGAGGCGTCCTCTGTAACCGACACATTGGAAAGAGGGTTTTGAACGATCGGGCATTCTTCAACAGGGGTAATGTTTATGGTTACAGAAACTGTGTTTCCAAAAACGGAACCATCATATGCTCTATACCAAAAGGTGTCTGTTGTCGTTTCTGTATCGTCATGGGTGTATGTAAATGATCCAGTACCGCTGGGTGCTAGATTTAAAGTACCATTTAATGTAGTAGAAACAATCCTAGTGGTTATAGTGTCTCCATCAGGATCACTATCATTCGATAATACAGATGTAGCCCCTCCAGTGGTTGTGGTTGCTGTTCCTCCCTCAGCAACTAGAATAGAATCTGCAACAGTTAATGGTGGATTGGAAGATGATGTGAAAGATCCTACAAAAACACCTCTCCCGTATGAGGCAGCTAAAACACGATTATCTAAAGCTGAAACGCCTCTATAATCTAAATCGCGCACAGCAACATCCTGCATTCCTTCGTATGCGGGAGTCCAATTGGGATTAGCTGCACTAAAATTTGCTGTTCTCCAGACTCCTAAATCTGTTCCTACAATAACCTCATCATCTTCAAATGGATTATTTAGTATGGTCAAAACGGGTATATCAGGTAAATCACCTTCCTTGTTTGATGATAGCCCACCTGCAAAGCCGTCATTAGTGTATCTTATGTTACTATTATTAGCTGCATTTAAACCGTAGTTATAATATGTTAAATAAATTTCATTTTCATTATCCCCAAACTGAATATCTGAGACACTTCCTGATTGGCTATAAAC
>MDSY01077956.1_pt1 | contig 17584 bp, 17 predicted proteins | sample 811131 | NCBI WGS metagenome assembly MDSY01 (sample SAMN05326643, study PRJNA326480) | marine metagenome | isolation source: seawater | place: Atlantic Ocean: South West | collected 2010
CGGAGAGTTGGCTGAGTGGTTGAAAGCGCCTCCCTGCTAAGGAGGTATACGGGGTTAACCTGTATCGAGGGTTCGAATCCCTCACTCTCCGCCATTATTAGTGGCTAAAATCTTATTTATATTATTCTTGTAAGAGATTAAACTAACAATATGATAAATATTTTTAGCTCCCTTAATCTCGTTAAGTTATTTCTTCAAGATTTTTTTCAGCCGTCAACAGACCATAAAGAAAAATTTTTTGTATCAAGCTGTAGCATATTATTTACAGTGACTATTTTAATTGCTATAAATTTATTGATTTATTTTTATTATCCAGATAATAGTGAAACTTTAAGGATTGAAGCTGAGAAAGTTATTTCCCAACTCTACCATTTTCGTATTTCACCAGAGCCAATTGAGCAATTACAAATTCTGACATCACTTATCTTAATGCCACTCCTAATAGTTTGTTGTATCAAGATATTTTCTTCAAAATTATTTAGTCGGATTTCAATAGCTGATTATATGTATTTTTTTAATTTAGCCTTATGTTTTTCACTCTTAGGAATTTTATTCTATTTTGCATTTAAAATTGATGGCCCTAATTTTACTAACCAAGAAATAAGAAATTATTTCAAAATAATAACAAATGACATAAGATTTATAGCAGCCATAATTTTTTACCCAATCATTACATATTTCATTATTACCGGTATACCAAAAAAACATAAAAAATTTGTAAATATTATCTTATATCTATTCACAGGGATTATTTTACTAAGTATATTTCTTCTTTCTATATGTAATAGAGATAATTATATAGGTGCTGCTGATCATTTGAATATGATTCTTTACTCAATATCTCAAGTACAACAAGGAAAAACTCTTTTAGTTGGGCTTTCAACTCAATATGGTCTTTACCCACATTTTTTGTACCCAATTTTTAAATTAGTCAATGTTAATGTAACTAGCATCTCGCTTACTATGTCTACATTAACTGCAATAAGTTACTACTTAATATTTCTAAGCTTACGTAAAATTATTTATAATAATCTTGTTGTATTCTTAGCATTTATTGCAATTATATATTTTAGTTACGTTAATTTCTTTATTGGGCCTTTCGATATAAATCTTGGAAATTTTGATATTTATTACGCGTATAAACCAATCAGAATACTATTTCCTGCATTGATTTTATACTCAGTTTTTACCTATATTCTGACTCCTAAAAAAAGCTTATATTTATTCATTTCTTTCATATCTTCTCTTTCAATATTATGGAATTTTGATAGTGGCATTATCTGTTTTTTATCATTTTATATCTATATTTTATATGAAAAATTAATCGGAAATAACTTAAAAGGTTTTATCATAGAATTTGTTAAGCATACGTTTATTTCATTAACAATTTTAAGCTTAACAGTCTTACTATTTTCAAGCTTTATTTATTTCCGATCAGATAGTTTTCCAGATTGGGGTTTGTTCCTAAGGTTACCAGCTATTTTTAGCTCAACTTATTTCTTTAGCCATCCAATGACACTTTTTCATGCCTGGAATCTGATTTTTTTAGTATATTTATATGGGATTTATATCGGATTACATTCTATCTTATTAGGAAAAAGAAATGCAATAGATAAAATTGCATTTTTTGTTGCTATTTTTGGGTTGGGAATTTCTACGTATTATTTAAATAGATCGCATGATTACAATCTCTTGCAAACTTTATATCCATCAATCATCTTACTTGCAATTTTTCTTAGTAAGCTTCTAGATAAAAATAATAGGGCTAATTTATTTAAGATTAAAAACTTATCTATTGTTATGATGATATCTTTTGTTTTGGTACTTACTTTATTTCAAACCCTTCAACCAAGCAAGATAATCAATGCATTAAGTATTAGAATTCCAGATATTATAGATAATAAACTAACAAATCAATTGGTTTCCGATGGTATTGCGTTAGTTAACTTCAACACAAAACCTAATGATCAGGTTGCTATCATCGCGGATCTTGATTCGATAATTTATCTTGAAACAAAAACTTCCTCACCATTCTCCTCTCCAGCAGCCAATGTAAATAGAACTCAAAATGATTGGGATGCATTAATGAATTCATTAATTAATAATAAGCTACATAAAGTTTTTATTTCTGGTGATGTATATATGACAGGAAAAACACCTGATTCAAGACGTATCGAAATTTTAAAAATATTTGATGAATATTATTATCTTGATGATTGGATTGGTGGTTGGAAGATGTATTTGCCAAAGAAGTACAAACTGATTAGTGAATCTAGTGTAAATGCTTCAGCATCATATACTAAATATTGTTCCACCAATTTGGTAGATTGTAAAAATACTATTAGAAATTTTAATCCAATTGAAAATTTCCCTAAAAATACTAAATATATAAAGATTGACTTTAATATATCAGATCCGATTATCGTTAAAAGCCTTATGCTACATGTTATTATTAATTCAGATTATGCAGGAACCTTCACAACATTACCAATAGAAGGGCTTACTAATATTGGAATTCTCGACAATCAGAATAAACAACTAATCAATAAAGATAATAGACATGATCAGTTAGATTATAAAATTAATAATACATTTTCTATTTTAATACCAGAGAACAATTATTTATCGGCTTGTCCATCATTTAAGGCTGAAATAACATACAACAACAATAACAAAATCAATGTACGGATACCATGCTAAATTACTTAAATAAATTGAATTTAAATGTATTTCAGTTGAAAATTAGGAACAAAGGTAAACTGGTTTTATGAAAAAAATATTTGTTACTGGCTCAACTGGATTCTTAGGATCTTCTGTCGTTAGATTATTAGTTGCAAAGGGTTACGAGGTTCACTGTTTAAAAAGGCAAAATTCTAACTTACTTCGACTTAATGGTATCCTAGATAAAATAAATCTTGTAGCGCTTGAAGGCATCAATTTCATTGATTATTTTAGTGAGCATAAAATTGATTCGGTCCTCCATTGTGCTACAAATTACGGACGAAACGAAAATAAACCTATTGATACAATTGAAGCAAATTTATTACTACCCTTAAAAATACTTTACGCCGCATCAGTTACTAATGTTAAAAGCTTTATTAATACAGATACTATTTTAGATAAGCGTATAAATCACTACAGTCTATCAAAAAAACAATTTCTTTCTTGGCTTGAAACTTATTCTAAGAATTTAATCTGTGTAAATGTTGTACTTGAACATTTTTACGGGCCAGGAGACGATCCTTCTAAATTTGTGGCCTTGATGATTAAAGAGATGCTTAATTATTCAGATAAAATAAATTTAACTGCAGGAGAGCAAAAAAGAGATTTTATTTACATAGATGATGTTGTAAATGCTTTTATAGTTATTCTTAAGAATATATCTAATCAAAAAAATGGATTCTATGAATATGAAGTGGGAAGTGGCACCAGTGTTAGAATCAAATCTTTAGTTGAGTTAATTAAAGAGTTATCTATGTGTGAAGTTACAAAGCTTAATTTCGGTGCCATTCCTTATCGAGAAAACGAAGTCATGGTGTCGGTAGTTAATATTTCTGATCTACTAAAATTAGGCTGGAAACCGCAATACACTTTAAAAACTGGTTTGTTAAAAACAATAGAATTTGAAAAATTTCTAAGAAGGTAAATAGATATGCATTTTTTTATCACGGGTGGTTGTGGATTTCTAGGATCTAATTTGGCAAGTGAAGTATTAAGGCGTGGCCATAAACTTACAGTATTCGATAATATGTCAAGATTAGGTTCATCTGAAAATCTAATCTGGTTAAAAACTTTTGGTGATTTCAATTTTATTCAAGCCGATATTCAAAAAGCTGATGATGTTGATAAGGCGTTATTACTATCAAATCCAGATATTATATTTCATTTAGCGGGTCAGGTTGCCATGACAACTTCCCTAGAAGAACCAAGACAAGATTTTGAAATTAACGTATTAGGGACTATTAATTTATTAGAAAGTCTTCGTATTTCTGGTTCTTCTGCTACTATCGTCTACTCGTCAACAAATAAAGTGTATGGTGATCTTGAGGGTTTGCGCTACAGTGAAAGTACAACGAGATACAAAGCTACAGATTTTAATAATGGTTTTGATGAGCAAGTTCCCTTAGACTTTAGATCCCCATATGGCTGCTCAAAAGGCTCAGCTGATCAATACATGTTGGATTATCATAGAAATTATGGTCTTAATACTATTGTATTTCGGCATTCTTCTGTTTTTGGATCTAGACAATTTAGCACTTTCAACCAAGGCTGGATCGGTTGGTTTATAAGCCAAGCAATACTTAAAAAAAATAGGAACCTTACAAAACCAATTACCATCTCAGGGGATGGTAAACAAGTTAGAGATGTTTTATTTTCAAGTGATTTAGTCAATTGTTATTTCAATGCTATAGATAAAGTAAGTGTATGTGCAGGAGAAGCCTTCAATATTGGTGGTGGTATGCAAAATAGTTTATCTTTATTAGAACTTTTTAATACTTTAGAGGTTGAATTAAATATACAGCTAAAATTTGATTGTCTCCCGTGGAGGAAAAATGATCAGAAAGTTTTTGTAGCAAATAATACAAAGGCCCAAACAATGTTTAATTGGGTTCCATTAGTCGATAAAGAACAAGGTATTAAAGAAATGATTCAATGGGTAGCTGAATGTGGAGAATAGAAAATATAAAGATATTAGTGTAATTATTCCTGCTTACTGTGAAGAAGAAAACTTAATTCATCTTATACCTAGGCTTATTGCAATTTTTAAATTATCTAAAATATCATTTGAAATTTTAGTTGTAGACACTATCGAGTCCTTAGATAAGACAGAAGCGTTATGCCGAAAATACAGAATAAAATATTTAAAACGGTTAGGTGATAATTCATACGGATCAGCAATCAGAACTGGAGTTAAGGAAGTCCGTAGCAAGTTTATTTTATTTATGGATGCTGATGGATCACATACGCCAGAATTCATACCAAAATTATTAAAATTTAGGCATAAATATGAAATTATTGTAGCTTCAAGATACGTGGGTAATGGGAAAACAGAGAATAACTTACTATTAAATATAATGAGCAGAGTTCTTAATTGGACCTATGCTTATATTTTATCTATACCATGTAAAGATGTTTCTAATAGTTTTAAAATTTATCGCACAAGAGATGTCAAGTCTTTGGAATTAAAGTCGAATAATTTCGATATTGTAGAGGAAATAATTTATAAAGTTTGTCAAAATAATCCAAATATAAAAATCAAAGAAGTCCCTTTTTATTTTAAAAAACGTATGTTTGGAGAGACAAAAAGAAATTTATTTATTTTTATAGTAACATTTATTTTTACAATATTTAAGCTTAGATTTGGGATGAAGTGAGGTTATATAAATGAATGCTCCCATCAAAATTATTAAATAAATGAAAATTGCCATTATTGGAGCTGGTATTTCAGCTATAACAATTGCTCAGATACTTAAAAATACTGCTCGCATATCTATTTTTGAAAAAAGCCAAAGTGTAGGAGGAAGAATAGCCGTTCGTCGAGCTGAACAATATGAATTTGATCATGGTGCTCAATTTTTTATAGCTAAAAATCAAAATTTTATAGATTTCATCAAGCCATTAATTGAAAAAAAAATAATCAAACAATGGCATGCAAGGTTCGCTGAATATGATGACGATAAACTACTAAGAAAAACTACTTGGGATTCAGAATATCCACATTATGTTGGGGTTCCTGGGATGAACTCTCTTGCCATATATTTAGCTAAAGACCTTAATATTGAATTAAATACTAGAGTTAATAAAATAGTTAAAAGTACTAAGCATTGTTGGGAGTTATTTGATGATAATGAAAATAATTTAGGGCAATTCGACTGGGTAATATCAACAGCACCTCCAGTTCAGTCAGCGGAAATACTTCCAAGGTGTTTCAAATACCAAAATGAGTTACTTAACAAAAAAATGATAGGTTGCTTCTCATTGATGCTTGGGTTTAAAAAATCACTTCCATTATTATGGGATGCAGCTTTAATTAGAAATGCTGATATCAGTTGGATATCAATTAATAACTCCAAACCAGATAGAGCTAAACCATTTTCAATGCTCGTCCATTCGACTAATTCATGGGCAGAAAAGCATTTATCCGATGACCGTCAAAGTACTATCTCATATCTTAATAAAGAAACAACACGTATTATTGGCCATGATACAAGTAGAGCAGATCATATTGATATTCATGCATGGAAATATGCAAATATTGGAAAACAAAAAAATTCTAATCTCTTAATTGATTACCAAAATAATCTTGCTTCATGCGGGGATTGGGTAACTCATGGAAGGATTGAAAGTGCCTTCGATGCTGGTTTTATAATGGCAAAAACTATCAAAAAAACATTGGAATCGTAGATTGCAATATAAGTATTTTTATGTAGTATCTAAAAGAGGTTTATTAAAAATTAAAGGAATATTTTTGTGGTAGAAAATAATAACAAAAGCACATCAATTCAAAAAATTCATGAGTGGCGAGACTATGCCGAAAAAATTCAATTAGATGCGAATAATAAAATTCTGGGCCAGGAAAAAGCAATAAAACTAATTATTATAAGCCTATTTTCCAGAGGTCATGTATTGCTAGAGGGAGGGGTTGGGGTTGGTAAAACTACGCTTCTACAAATTATTACAAAACTTATTGGTGGAGAATATGAACGAGTAGAAGGCACTGTTGACATGATGCCAAATGATATTATTTATCACGCATCGATAAATGATGAAGGAAAGCCACATATATCTAATGGTCCCCTCCTAAAAAAAGGTGAAAACTTATCAATATTCTTTTTTAATGAGATTAATAGGGCAAGGCCACAAGTCCATTCATTACTATTAAGAGCAATGGCTGAGAAATCAATAAGCGCATTTAATAAAGATGTTTTCTTACCAAATATGGTTGTATTTGCAGATCGAAATCAAGTTGAAAAAAATGAAACATTTGAGCTGCCAGCTGCAGCGAGAGATAGATTTATGATGGAAATTTCAATTCAAGCCCCAGAGGAAAAAGAGTTACGAGATGCCATAATCTTCAATACTCAATTTCAAAATACTACAAAATTAGTTGGGGATATACCGAAACCTAAATTTGACTGCAAAGAGCTTAATGCGGTGTGTGATGCAATTCAAGAGAATATACAAGCTAGCGATCACATAAAAAATTATGTGGAGAACCTATGGTTGGCAACTGAGAACCCAAAGAAATTCAAAATTGATATTAAAGAAGTTGATATTGATGATTTTATTGTGGCAGGCTCAAGCCCCAGAGGAATGATTATGTTAATTAAAGCAGCCAAGGTTAACGCATGGTTAAATAGAAGAACATATATTGAGCCAATAGATATAAATGAAATTTTTCACGAGGTGATGGCACATAGGCTAGTAATTAATCGCATTTATGAAAACAATAAAATAAAACATCTCAAAGATTTTACTAATGAAATTTTACTAAAAGTCTCAACACCAGAATTAAGTTAACAAATAAAATGAATCAATTTACATACTCTATTTCATGGCGTTCAAAAAATAATAGATACGGGAGTAATCTGAGCTCAAAAATTGGAAATGACTTTGAATATAGTGGGTCAAAGAATTTCAATGACCATCCTGATTTAACACGGATTGATATTAAGAACTCAATTACAGATCCTTATGAGAACATATATGTTAAGACTTATAACCTAAATAATCCAATTAATTTAGTAGTTTTATGTGATATTTCAAGCTCTGTCTTCGTAAATAAAGAAAATATTTCTCTTGTAAAGGACATATCAAAAATTATAGCAAACTCAGCGATTGGCCATGGGGATAAATTTAGTATGCTTTGCTATAACGATATAATCAAAAAAAAATTAATATTAGAGCCTGGAAATAATCTGCAGTATATTAACCAATGGGTAAATAATATCGATTTTGATACAGATAGAGCATCCAGCAATGCACTAAAGACTGTCAATAAATATTTACCTGATGAGAAATCATTAGTTTTTTGGGTATCTGATTATCATTACCCATTAGATAAAATTGAAAAAATATTAAATCTATTATCTACGCATCATATAATACCAATATTTATTTCTTCCGAGGAAGAAATAAAAAAATTACCAAGATATGGGTTTAGAAAATTTATTGATTCAGAAAAAAATTCAGAACATGAAATATTCCTTAGGCCTAGCATCAAAGAAAAAATATTATCAGAGTACAGCAAAACAAAAAGACAAATCTTTAATATTTTTTCTAAGAAACAAATAAAGCAAATAGTATTAAATAAAAAAATTGATTTGAAAGAGATACAAAAATATTTTTTATCTACATATATATGAAAAAGAACATTATTTTTATTATTCTACTTTCTATTTGTAACATCGTAGTAGCAGGCCAATTTGTTCCATCAAATAAAATAATAAATATAAAATATGGATATAAGTTAGGTGATTTAATTATTGTTCAAGATAAAATAATTTCTAATAAAAAATTCATTGTCACTCCAGAGTTAACTGTTAAAAAAAATAAAAATTTTATATTAGTAAATCAAACATATGAAATTAAAAATGAAGTGGATAAATTTATATTTCTTAATAAAATAATTTATCAAAATTATATAAAAGAAGGTAGTGGCATTTATGAATTACCGCTTCATAGCTACAAAATAAAAAAAGAAGATATTTTAATTCCTCAACAAAAAATTTGGTTTACAAGAATTGCCAAATCAAAGCTTAATAACGTTTTATTAAATTCAACTGACCAAATAAAACCTAAGCTGATAAAAAAGGATTGGATTTATTGGCCTACCCTACTTTGTATTTCACTATTTATTTTACTAATTATTTTATATAGAAATCTAGATATAACGTTTATAAAAAGAATGAATGGCCCGTTTTCAAAAGCATATAGAAAAATAAGAATTCTTCATATAGATAATAATAAGGAAAATTATGTGAAATCAATTTTAATTCTAACCGATGCCTTTAATAAAACTTTTGAAATGAATATTAATAGCTTAAATTTTGAAGCTTTAATAAATAATAACAAATACCAAGAGATGAAAGATGAAATTAATATTTTTGTAAATGTTTCATCTGTTGAAATTTATTCGTCAAAAACTTATTTTACTAAAATAAGGTTCGATGAAATCTATAACTTTACTAAGATACTTAAAGTAATAGAAAGAAAATTTTAAATGACTCTGATAAACTCACTTTGGCTTTTTCTGCTTCCTTTTGCCATCTTGCCATTCATAATTTCAGTATCTGATAGATATATAATTAGTAATATTAATATATTTCATCAGGATAATTTATCTAAAAACTTTAACCTCATAACCAAAATAATTATGTCATTAGTAATTATTATCTGTATATTAATATTAGCTAATCCTTGGTCCAATTCAACCACAATTACACAGGTCGGCAAAGGTGCACAAATAGTATTTGTTATTGATCGAAGTGTTAGTATGTCTAAACCATTTATTGGTAATGATCAAAATAAATCTGAGATAAAATCTCTTGCGTCAAGGCGTATTCTTAAAAGTTTTATTGAAAGTAGGCCATTAGATATGCTTGGTATTGTTGGTTTTTCTAATTCAGCTTTATATGGATCCAAAATTACAAAAAATAGAGGTTACACCTACGCAGCAATTGATGCCGCTACAGGTTCATCCGTGAATCAGACTAATATTGGATCTGGAATTTCATCAGGTTTATTTATGTTTAGTGAAATTGACACTACTGGTTCGCAAGCATTAGTTTTGCTTTCAGATGGGGCAGGTAAAATATCTAAGCGCGTTAAAAGTGAAATATCTAAAGCTTTATCTGAAAAAAAAATTAATCTTTATTGGATAATTATAAAAGAACCAAATGATGTTAGCTTATTTTCAGATAATACTTATCTACAAGGACGAGAGCCAACAGTTGTTAAACTAGATTTATTTTTTAAATCTCTAAACACAAAATATAAGGCATATGAAGCTGAAAACCCTGATGCGCTTTCAAATGCAATTAAGGATATTGATACTAAAGAAAAGAGGCCTATTAAAATTGATAAAGATATCCCAGGTAAAAATTATAATCCTGCATTATTGAATATATTGTTAAGTTTGCTATTTTTATTAATTGTGATCAAAAATTTAAAGGTATAACAAATGTCTATTTTTATTAAAATTTTTAATTTAAGTAACTTAACCCTTTTTTGTATATTAATAACTACGTTCTTTCTCTTAATTAATAATCTTATTGATATTAGAGGAATTACTACTATTAATAATAAGATAGCGGTTGATGAGTTAATTATTAATGAGGATTATGAAGAGCTAAGTATATATTCATCAGCATATTTACTTGGTAAACAAGGTGAATACAAGAATGCTATTGAGAAATATAATATGTTACTAAAAATATTTCCTACTACCAATATTATTGATATTGTTTACTATAATATTGGTACTTTATACCTTAAAGATGCTTTAACTAAACCTTTGAATAATGATGGAATGCTGACAATAGAAAATTTTCAAAAATTACAAAGTGCTATTATTTCTTATGAAAAAGTTCTTCAGTTAAACCCATATAATGAATTAGCTAAATTTAATTTAAGTATTCTCTACTCATCAGTACCCAAAAAGCCTTCCAAAAATTTTTCTGAACAAGCCGTTCAAGAATTAAGTAATATACCTGTTGGCTTACCATGAGATCTAAATTATTATATTTAATTAGGCAAAAAAAAGAATTTTTGGTTCTTTTATTCAGCATCATTCTTTGCTTGATTGCAATGAATAACCCAGTAATTGAAATAAAAAGAACTATTTCCAGCTACATGCTTTTAGTAGATGTAAGTCAATCAATGAATGCAAAGGATACAACTTATAACGACAAAAATATATCTAGGATTGACTATACCAAGTTATTAATTAAAAAAATTATTGACTCCTCTAAATGTGGCAGTTATTTTAGTGTCAATATCTTTGCTGCTGATAACGTAGCAGCAATTATAGGTCCCGTAGAGAAGTGTAAAAATTATGATGAGCTAATTGACACTATTGAAAAGCTTGAGTGGAGAATGGCATGGAAAGGTAATTCAAGGATAACCTTTGGGGTTAAGTCTGCTGCAAAAATGCAGGATAGTTTAAATTTCCCTTCTAAAATTCTTTTTTTTACTGATGGTGATGAAGCTCCTAAAGTTAATGCTATAAATAGAGTTAACCTGGATAATTTTAATTTAGGAAATGAAATAATTTTTGTTGGAGTTGGTGGAGATAATGAAGTTCCAGTTCCACGATATAACTCAATGAATAAACTAGTTGGTTATTGGGGTATGGATATTTATGATTCACTTCCAGGTGCAACAGGATCAAGAAATTCTGATAGCGGCAAGGACGAGCCTGATCCATCTGTAGCGTCAGCCGAATATGATCGTTACTTATCGAAACTATATAGCAGTTATCTCCTTGAAATTTCAAATCAAATTAATGCTCTTTATATTACTGGAAATTATTCAAACGACTTCATTAGTTCTGTACTTAAAAATAAACCTAAAAAGAAAATAAAATCTGAATTATTTTTAGAGCGTCCAAGTGTTTTTATTATTTTATTGTTAATCTTTCTTTTATATACTGAAAAATATATAACATTTTTTTTCAACAAACTTATCCTAAAATATAGGCAATAAAATAATTCCAAAACAATATATGTGTTAAATTAACACATCAAATTTTATTCAACTTAATAATCAATCAACAGAAAGTTAATTCATTCTCAAATGACTTTTAATTACAGCACTCAAGACGTTAAAACAAATCTATTAAGTGGCTTGACAGTAGCATTGGCAATGGTGCCTGAGGCAATAGCTTTTGCACTAATTGCACAAGTATCTCCTCTTACAGGCCTTTATGCTGCCATTATAGTGTGTCTTATTACATCCGTATTTGGTGGACGTCCTGGGATGGTTTCAGGAGCGACAGGGGCCCTTGCGGTTGTCATGGTGTCATTAGTTATTCAGCATGGGTCAGAATATCTATTTTTTACAGTGATACTGATGGGTCTATTACAGCTAGTTTTCGCTCTTTTTAAATTAGGAAAATTCATTCGTATGGTTCCTTATCCAGTAATGCTTGGTTTTGTAAATGGATTAGCTATTGTTATATTTATCGCTCAATTTAATCACTTTAAAACTGTTAACGCTCAAGGTATAAACGTGTGGATGGAGGGTTTACCACTTTATATCATGCTAAGTTTAATTGTTCTAACAGTTGCTATTATTTATTTTCTTCCAAGGATTACTAAAGCTATTCCATCTACATTGGCAGCAATTATAGCTACAACAGGGATAGTTGCATTCTTTGGAATTGATAGCAAAACAGTTGGTGATCTTGGTTCAATTGCTGGCGGAATTCCTGATTTTAAAATTCCACTCGTGCCAATAAATTTAGAAACACTTTTAATTACTTTACCTTATGCATTCCTTTTAGCTGCAATTGGTTTAATTGAAACCCTTTTAACTCTTAACTTAATAGATGATATGACTGACACTAGAGGCCGACCAAATAAAGAGTCTATGGCACAAGGTTTTGCAAATGTTCTTACTGGATTTTTTGGAGGTATGGGGGGTTGCGCGATGATCGGACAAAGTATGATTAATATTAATAATGGTGCCGTTAAAAGATTGTCAGGTATTGCAACTGCAGTTTTTTTAGCTTCCTTCGTATTATTTTTATCTAAATGGATTGAAATGATTCCCCTAGCTGCTCTTATTGGGGTTATGTTTGTTGTTGCAGAAAAAACTTTTGAATGGGGAAGTTTAAGGTTATTTGGAAAAGTTCCTAAACAGGATATCTTTGTTGGCTTACTTGTTGGAGGAGTTACTATTGTTGCAGATTTAGCAATAGCAGTTATTTTAGGAGTTATTGTATCTGCTCTTATTTTTGCTTGGGAACATGCGAAAATAATTGAAGTTACGACATCAAGGAATAAGAAAGGCTTGAAAATTTATGAGCTCAAAGGTACACTTTTTTTTGCATCAGTAAAAAACTTTAATGAATTATTTAAAATCAATGATGACCCAAATGAAATCATAATTGATTTTAAATTTTCTAAAGTTACTGATCACTCGGCACTAATGGCAATTGATAGCTTGGCAAATAAATATAAAATAGCAGGTAAAAAATTACACCTTGTACACTTAAGTCCAGATTGTCTTGAAGTTCTCGAAAGTGCAAAGAGTATGGTTGAAGTAAATGTACTTGAAGATCCGAAATACCATATTGCAGATGATAAATTGAGTTAAAACTCTTAATCATATCTTTTATAAATTTATGTTTGATAGTTTTACCATATAATATATTTACTATTTTATGATTAATAAAAAATTAGCGATATCTGGTCTGCTTTTACTTTCCATCATATGGGGTTCAAATATTCCCTTTATGAAAATAGCAATAAATCATTCTAGTCCAAGTGATTTTGCTTTTCTAAGGAATTTCTTCGGTTCTGTAATTTTATTTATGCTGCTTCTTTTGTTAAAAAAACCGATCTTGATTAAAGAGGCTCCAAAACTTATTTTATTAGGGCTATTTCAGACTGCTGGATTTACTGGATTTCTTTTGTGGGCTCTTATTGAAGGTGGCGCAAGTAAAACTGCTATTTTGGTTTTTACAATGCCCTTGTGGGTGTCTATGATGGCCTGGCCAATTCTACAAGAGAAATTATCATCAGCGCAATGGGTTGCATCTGGAATATGTTTTATTGGGATTACTATAATCATTAACCCCTTAAATTTAACGAGCAATTTTTCCAGCTCTTCACTTGCCTTAGCTTCTGGATTATCTTGGGCCTGTGGTGTGATCTTATCAAAGAAAATTCATCTAAAATATCCAAAATTAGACCTTCTTACAATAACAGCTTGGCAAATGTTATGGGGGTCCATTCCCTTGTTCATGATTTTATTTGTAGTTGATTCAGACCCAATAATATGGACTAATTATTTTATTGGGATTCTTTTATTTAATATATTTTTTGTTAATGCGATTGCATATTTATTATGGTTTTTTGCGTTAAAGCATTTAGCAGCATCGCTAGTATCAATTATATCTTTATTAACACCCATAGCTGCAGCAATATCCGCATGGTTATTACTTGGCGAGACAGCTAAGAGTTATGAGCTACTTGGTTATATGCTTATTATAGTAGGTCTTTTTGCACTACTTTTTTTTCAAAAAAAAACTAGTGTGAATATTGGCATATTAAAAAATTAATTTTCCATAAATTATTTAAACTATCTTAAAGAAACATAGTCACACAAATGTTACTTAAAAATAGATAATATTTACAATTAATCTTAACCTTAATGAATGAAAAACCTATTTATAATTTTGTTGTTTATGACCAATCAATCATTATCTAATCCTAAACCTAACAATATGCAAGTTACATACCTTGCTGGTGGATGCTATTGGGGGCTTGAAGAGCTAATTAGAAAAATACCTGGGGTTACAAATACAAATGTAGGTTTTACTGGGGGACATGTTAAAAACGTTTCTTATAAAGAAGTTAGTCGAGGTGACACTGGGCATGCTGAAAGTATAAGAATAGAATTTAATAATAAGATTCTATCCTTCAAAGATTTACTTCTACAGTTTTTTAAAATGCATAATCCTACAACCTTAAATCAGCAAGGTAATGATATAGGATCTCAATATAGGTCTGTAATCTTTTACACAAACAATGACCAAAAAAATACTGCATCCAATGTGATAGGTTTAGTAAATAAATCTAACTTATGGGAAAGTAAGGTTGTAACTATTGTTGAAGAATTTACTACGTTTTATTCTGCTGAAGAGTCTCACCAAAAATATCTTTCAAAAAATCCAGATGGATATAGCTGTCACTTTATAAGAGGTTTTGACTTTACAAAATAATAAGATAATTTTTAATTCACTTTAACCATCAACTCATTTCGCCTAAAAAATGGTAAAGTCCAAGGAGGGTTATATCTTGCGATCTGCAGATGACCCATTTTTTTTAAGTTACTATCATTAATAAAGGTATTAAGTAGAATTGATTGTTCTTTGTAATTTGATTCCCTAACTAAGCCTGAAAAAACAATAACTGCATACTTTTCTTTTGGCTCACTAATAATTTTAATATCTTTATTATTAGGTTTGGGTAAAGTTTTTATTGAAAATTCTTTTGGCATTACAAATGATATAACCCACCTCCTATCCCTACCCTCTAAAACAACAGGCGTTGTCATATCAATTAATTGTGGTTTAGGCTCTAAAACAACAGGCGTTGTCATATCAATTTTTTGGCTGCCATCAAGTGTAAAATTATTACCAAAAATATAATCAGCAAGAAGCTTAAATCCTTTTGTTGAAGCATCTTTAAAGCCACCCTCCACCTCTACTTGAGCCAAAATTTTAGCTGCATACTCTCTTATCTCAAAGTTTTCTTTTTTAAAGATTAAATTAAAGTCTGGTTCTTCGGTTGCCATAAGGTAATTTGAAAAAAATAATATGGTAATAATTAATAATTTCGTAATTTTCATATATATTTACATTTTAACAAAATCACGTTTTCCTAATTTAACACCATTAGCCCTTAAAATTGCATAAGTTGTTGTCATATGAAAAAAGAAGTGAGGGATAATCCATTCACTTAAATATGTATAGCCATTTTTAAATTTAAAAATTTTTTTACGTATTGGGAATTCGATTTTCTTTAAATCAGAATCATCCATTTGTTTTTCTTTAATTTTCTTTAAAAATGTAATTGTCTTTTGGATTCTTTTCTGTAGGTCAGAAAATGTAATTTCATTATCCTTAAAAACTGGAGCTTTTATTCCTGCTAGCCTCGCAATACCCAATCTCATCATATCAGTTCCAATCTGAATTTGCTTTACTAGTGGCATCATATCGGGAGCTAATCTTGCATTAATAAATATTGATTTATCAATTTTTCTTCTTTCAGCATCTTTTTCAGCTTTTAGTAAAATTTCTGAAAGAATACTTAAGTTATTAATAAACATTGGTATAGATATATTATACATAGGCAATTGCATTGTTACTCCTTGAATTTTTGTTATATCTTAATATGATAATCGAACTAATTAATAATTGTAATTGTATATTTCAATTATATATTACTAGTTTAAATTTTTTTTAATCTAGGACATATGTTGACTATAAATTGTCTATAATATTGTAATGATTAAAAAATTTTCCTTCTTCCTTTTACCGAAATACCTATGTACTCTATTCTCCCTGATTCCTATCTTTTTTTTATCAAGCTGTTCTTTTCTTGGTCCTGATTTTATGGAGGGAAATCGTAATGAATACAATAAGGTTTTAGCTAACACCAATGATGAAGAAGTTTTACTTAACTTGGTGAGAAGACGTTACGCAGATAGTATTGCTATCCTTGAAGTTAATAGTGTTTCAACTTCACTTGAATGGAAGAAAAATATGGGGATATCTGCAAAGTTTTTTGATGGGGATATAGCTGATAATAATCTTGGTTTGAGTGGGAATAGCTCATACAGTGAAAAGCCTACGATCACATACATTCCTCTTAATGGTGCAGATTATGTTAAAAATGTGTTGTCACCTATTAGCCTTGATACTATTTTGTTACTTACCAGATCCGGCTGGGCTGCAGATAGAGTTATAAGATTAACTGTTAACAAAATTAACGGAATAAATAATGCCTCAGAAGCTTCTGGGCCTACCCCATCTTTAGCTCCTAAATATAAGAAATTTAGATTAATTGCTGATCAAATAAATAAGTTGCAGCAAACAGATAGCTTTACACTCGGGTACCAACTAGATGGTGGCACTAAAAAATTTGCTCTCTTAATCAAGAATAAACAAAGGGGGTCTGAGCTTGTAGGTAAATTTCTAAATAATATAAACATAAAAACTAATAACAATATCATCCCTATCACACCAAACTATAGTGGGGTGGACAGTGCACAAGAGATTGAGTTGAATATAAGATCTCTTGCTGGGATTCAATTTTTCTTGTCTCATGGCGTGATTATCCCAAAAGAAGATTTAGATAAAGGTCGTGTTCAAATTACAAAGAATGATAAAGGCGAAATGTTTGACTGGGGAGAGGTTTTATCTGATCTATTTGAAGTCCACTCAAGTAAAGAAAGACCACTGAATGCCAGCGTAGCAGTTCAATATCAGAACCATTGGTTTTATATAAAAGATAACGATATGCAAAGCAAATATACTTTAATGCTACTCAATCAAATTAGCGCTTTACAATCAGGAACGGTTGTAAAAGCCGGTCCGATTTTAACACTCCCTGTTTCCCAGTAATGTTAATTCATATTTTTGGGATGTTAAATTTAAGTTATAATATCGCTCACGCGCCCGTAGCTCAGCTGGATAGAGTACCTGGCTACGAACCAGGGGGTCAGGAGTTCGAATCTTCTCGGGCGCGCCAACTTTTTTATTTAGGTATTTGCGCCCGTAGCTCAGCTGGATAGAGTACTTGGCTTCGAACCAAGGGGTCAGGAGTTCGAATCTTCTCGGGCGCGCCAATTA
>MDSY01065660.1_pt1 | contig 17580 bp, 18 predicted proteins | sample 811131 | NCBI WGS metagenome assembly MDSY01 (sample SAMN05326643, study PRJNA326480) | marine metagenome | isolation source: seawater | place: Atlantic Ocean: South West | collected 2010
ACACTATAAAAACACAGTATCAAAATCATAATTTTAATTAGTATCATATTAAATTTTATACGTTTCATTTTTTTTCCTTTTCCTTTTTATCTCCCCAAAGAAATAAATTATTTATTTTAATTTTTTTATTATTTTTTTAATGTGACAAAACAAAAAACACCGCTATTCGGTGTTCTTATCAAATTAGCTAGAGGAAATTAAATTTAGAATTCAGTCACACACTACTTACTAAATGGTGATACTAATTTCCCCTAGATTGAGGAAGTTATCATTGTGAAATAATGAGGAGGTGTCCAAGCATACCGAATTACTCCCTTAGTAAAAGGTGTATTTCGTAATATCTTAGCTTCATTAAATTCTTGTTTTGTTAACATAATCTTTTCTTCTTTATTATACCCTTTTTATGTAAAGGCTTTATCTAGTTATCGGGTTTTAGTGACAAAAAATTTACAAGAAAATTACAAACTAGTAAGATAGTTTTATGTCACAATCTAGCGTATCTCAAAAAAAAGTAGCCTCCCTATATACATTTTTAGCATCATTAGGGGTTGAAAAAAAAGACATTGCCATTCGTTATATCACAGGTTCTTCAAAAGGTGGCCAAAAACAAAACAGTTCTCAAAATTGTGTTCAATTACACTATGAACCAGACAATATCATAATCAAATCACATCGGTCCCGATCACGCTTATTAAATGAATACTATGCACTAAAAGCATTAAGTGAAGCTTTAGCAAAAAAACAAAATATACCTACCAAAAAATCAGAAAAAATTGCAAAATTAAAAAAACAAAAACAACGACGAAAACGTCGCCAACAAGAAAAGAGTAATTTATGAAACATATTCATTGGTTTCCAGGCCACATGGCAAAAACCATTAACCTTTTAAAGCAACAACTAACCCAAACCGATATTATTGTTGAGTTATTAGATGCACGTATCCCTTTTTCTAGCAGAAATCCTATTATTGATACCTTAATTCAAGAAAAACACACTCATATTATAGTATTAACAAAAATAGATTTAGCAGATGAAATAATAACAAAAGAATGGCTAGCAAACTTAAAAACAACCTATAAAACCGTCATTGCGGTTAATTGCTTAAAAGGAAAAGGCATTAAACATTTATTAAATACTTGTAAAGATATTTCTGAAAGAAAAAAATCACAAAAACGATTTTATATTACCAAAGTCATGATTTGTGGTATTCCCAATGTTGGAAAATCAGAACTCATTAATAAATTAGCAAAGAAAAAAGCCAATCAAGTGCAAAACAAACCAGGTGTAACAAAAAAAACAAAAGGCTTTTTATTAAATCTCCATATGGAACTCATTGATACACCAGGAATTTTATGGCCTAAACTAGATGACCAAGATATAGCAAAAAAACTAGCATTAACAAAATCAATCAAACAAACCATTACAGATGATGCACAGCTTTCAGATTGGCTACTAACCTTTCTAAAAGAAAATTATCCAGAGAGATTAAAAACTCGTTATAAACTTAGCGAGGTTAACAAACACAATGATCTTCTAATACACGATATTAGCCAAACCATGAAATGGCTAACAAAACAAAACACCCCAAACGAAGACAAAGTCATGCGTCAATTAATTGAAGACTTTCAGAAGCAACGGTTTGGGTTAATAAGTTTAGATCGTATCAACCAACTCTAGGCCCATCACAATCTAATGTTATAACACTGTTCAAAAGTCTTAATAAATTACGACGAATAATATCAGGAAATTTTTCTTTTGGATTGCCTTCTAACTCAGATGATGGTGTTTCCATTATTTCATCTTTAACTTTTCTTAACATCTTTATTTGAAACTGCATTGGGTCTTCTTCAGATAGCTGATTTAATACTAATCTAGCAGCTTTTCCAGGTTGAAGCGTAATTAAGTCAGGAATTGAGTCAGGTTGACTACTTATATCAGGAACACCATCTCCTCTCTCTGGAGCTGATCCTCTTCCAACTTCAACATTAAAACCAAGACGTTTGAGTTGCACAGCTACTATAGACGTATGAAGCAACCCAATATTGCCAGCTCGCAAACTCGTATCACTATTGGCAAACATAACTGAAATGTCTTTACTTAATTCAGAAAAATCAGCAAAACCTAAACGATCTCTCAAGTTACCTAAAATATTTTGAGCGTTTTTTACATCATGAAAATTTTCAAATAAAAGTCGAATACGCATACCTTCAACATCTAAAATTTTATTTAAGATTAATGCAACCATACATTGTTCTTCAGATTCAAAATCAGCCAAAATTAAATCTTCAAAATAACCTTTTTGATTTAATAAGTTGAACACTTTAAGAGCATCAATCATATGAGTATCTTCTAGAGTCTTTGGATTATTAAGATATTCATTTAATTGAGTTCTCATCGTAGTTTTAAAGTCTGGATTATCTAGTTCACGGTAAAACTCTTGAAGGCGATTTTGAGTACCCTCTGTTCCAAAGATATCAGGAAAAGCGTGTTTCATTACACCCTCTAGTTGCCTAGCCGGTACCCGTCCTTGTGATTGAATATTATTTAACTGATTTTTAACAGCAGAATCCTCTTTAATTACAGCTTCAAAGTCATTAATCCAATTTTCCAACATAACATTATAATCTGCTTGATCACCAGACACCTCCTTTAGACCTTGATTAATAACACCGCCTACTTGACCCAGAGACGTTTGAGAGTGATCTTTAGCACAAAAGCTACCTAGGCTAGCTGTTTGTTCAGTTGAAATATGATCAAGACATTGCACCAATTCGCCTAAGTTGCGAACATGCTGCTGATAGCCTCCTTTTATAGATTCAGAAGAAACTGCTGCAACCTGAGCAAGTTGTGATATTCCTTTCTGATACTTATCTGTCAAAATAGTAATAATTTGCTTTAAAGGCGCTACTAAATCTTGCAATTTAGATAAAAGAGTCTCATCATTCTTACTAAACTCTAGCGCAAGATGTAATCTTACAACAACAGCAGCAACTGCATCCCTATTTGTTCGATCTAAATCACTTCCATGCCATAGAACACATTTTTCACCTGATTTTAGCAACGTCTTTAAAGCATATACACCATTTCTTAGTTCATCAAGAAAGGTAATTGATTGTGGACTTCCATAAATAGGATCTAAAGGCATTGGATCTTCTAAACTCTTCAAAATACCATCAGGATGAGCCGTAAAAACTAGTTTTGATTGATGTATACTCGCATCATCATTTAAAAACCAACGAAGACTCTTTAAATGTTCATTTCTCTCTAAAGTACTAATTAATGCAGCCATATTAGATAAAAGTTCAGCATTCAATGTTGTGAAAGCATCCAAATCAAGACTACCTTTATAAGAATTTAATTTTTCATTTAAGGCCAGATATTTTTCTAAAAATGTTGTCTGAATACTCATTAAAGCTTCTTTTGCTGGAGATGGTTTGAGTTCAACTTCGAACATTCTCTGATAATAGTCTTTTCCGAAATTAAAGTCAGGCTCTAATTCATCTATGATATCAAGCATATTTTGATCATTTCCGGCGAACATACGTAACCTATCAATGCTAAAAGCATCCAATACTAATTTCATATCTTGAAAGAATTTTAATAGTAATGGATTTGATTGTACTGTTTTAGGATTTATAATCTCACGTTGTTTTGCATCTACTTCGTCATTTTTAGCTAATTGTATTAACTGAAAAATAGAATACATTGCTAAACTAATCGCCCTGACTTCAGCATTGGCGGTAATTGCTCTTAGTTTAGTAACGTTATGTTCTAGATATGGTGGTACTTTAAATCGGCTACCCCTCTGCAAGTTTTGAATATCCCATAATAATATTTTAACGCTAATCAATTCAAAAAGCTTCATTAATTTATGCTTAGTACCAGAACCACCCCGTTGTAAAGCACTCCCAATAAAGGCTTCATAACTCTCTACCAAGCCACTTTCTTCTAAATATTTTTTAAGGTTAGCTAGTTGATCATCAGTGATATCTGAGGTAGTAGCTTGATCACTAACATCGCCCTTCTTCGTATCTACACTAGCTAAATCGGGTAAAGCAGCGTGGCTAGCTGAATATGTTGAAGCAAGAGAGAGAGCCGAACTTCCTGACCCATTTCGTACTATTGGACCTTCTGCTGGTGCAGATACTGCTGGTGCTAATGCTGCTACTGGTGCTGCTGCTGGTGCTACTGCTGCTGCTGGTGCTGCTGCTACTGCTGGTGCTGATGCTGATGATAAAGTTATTGGCAAAAAAAACCCCTTTAAATATTATTTATTAAAAAATAATATATCAAAAAATTAAAATTTCAAACTAATAAAAATAAAGTATCAATAAATTTAGGTATCAGCCTGTCGATGCCCTTTAAAAAACAAATGAATGGTATGACCAAAAAAACCGCCTAAATAATCTCGAATTCGTTTTTCTAAAAAGCGTTTATAATCTTCTGTTAAATATTTTTTATGATTTACAAAACAAACAAAGGTGGGTGGTAATAATTCAACTTGCGTTAAATAATAAATTTTGAGTTGTTTTCCATATTTAGCAGGTGGCGGGAATCGTCGAATAACATCTTGATTAAAATCATTTAAAACCTTTGTTTGTATCCGTTCTTTAACAGAAGTAAACATACTAGGAATATCGGTTAATAATGTTTTTAATCCCTGCTTTGTTAATGCCGAACCAAAATGAATAGGGTAATTTTTTAATTGATGCATTTGAGATTCAAGGATATGTTGAAAATCTTTCTTTGTTTGATCTGTATCTAATAAATCGGATTTATTCACAAACACAACCATACTTTTACCAGCATCAAAAATAGACTGAATAATTTTTTTATCTTGATTACAAAATCCACGCTCAGCATCAATCAACATAATCACAAGATCAGCCTCTTTAATACTACGATTTGTACGAACCGATGAATAAAACTCGATATTATCTTTCATTTTAGATACTTTTCGTAATCCGGCTGTATCAATAAGTTCAAACACACTATCATCTTGCTTAAAAAAGACATGAATTGAATCACGAGTTGTACCTGACTTTGAATTTACAATACTGTGATCTGATTTAATAATAGCATTTAATAAACTTGATTTTCCTACGTTTGGTCTACCAACCAAACTTACTTTAAACCGTTTTTCTAACGAATCTAACTGAGAATTTGAACTACTAAACCCAACGATAAGTTTATCAAGTAACCGATTAATACCATGGCCTTGTATCGAAGAAATCGGTAACGGTTCTCCTAAACCTAGTTTAAAAAATTCTGACACATTATTAGCAAACGCATCATTATCTGCCTTATTAGCAACAAAGACAATTTTTTCAGGAACATTTTCTCGTAATAAGCGAGCAATCGTTACATCTGCAGGAAGTAATCCTTGCTGAGAATCAACAACAAATAAAATTTTACTCATATCATAAATAGCTGTCTGAACCAAGGATTCAACATCCTCTTGAAACTCAAATGAGTTATTTTTTTCAGCAAAAATTCCCCCACTATCAACAACCAAAAATGAACACGATTGATGGGATACCAAAAATTCGTTTAAATCTCGAGTAACGCCCGGTTTATCTAATGTAATCGTAGCCTTAGACTTTAATAACCGATTGATTAATGTTGATTTTCCAACATTCGGTCTTCCAATAATTAATACTTTTGCTAATTTCATACAAAACAAGAGTAATTTGAACTTAAGTATCTGACAAGACTATAATAATAATCCAATGTAGATCATCTGTAGTGGATTGCAGTCAAGTTTAGAAACACATCTTCTTAAAGGTAAGCTAATCTCAACACATTATAGAGAGACTGATGGTTAATCATAATTATGTCTTTAATAAAATTTTAAATTAGTTTAGATATATTATTTTAACTCAATTTATAGCATTGTCGTTATTTAAATCAAAAAATTTCATTTTTTTTATTAGAAAAACAATGTCTTTTTATTTAAAATAAAGTAATGAGCTTAAAAATATTATTTTGTGGATCACCAGAGTTTTCATGTCAGTCCCTTTTACAACTGATTAAAATGCCCATAGAAAAATCCATAACGGTTATGTCTCAACCTGATAAAATAAGAAAAAGGGGAAATATTGTTAAGGCAACACCAGTTAAAGAACTAGCAACCAAACACAACCTTAAGGTAATAACGCCAAACTCAAAAACTGAATTTTCGGATCATGTTTTAACTATCAACCCAGATATTATTATTGTAATAGCCTATGCAATGATTATTCCAAAATCAATTACAGATACCTATATTTGTATCAATGCTCATACGTCGCTACTTCCAAAATATCGTGGGGCATCCCCCATACAAACGGCATTATTAAATCATGAAAAAGAAACGGGTCTTTGTTTAATTCATATGAATGAACACTTAGATCAAGGAAATATTATTCGTTCACAAACCATTCCTATTTCACCATCAGATACCTATGGAACGCTTCACGACACATTATCACGTATTAGTGCTACTATGATTGACGACCTAATTCAGCAATTCATCAAAAACCCGACATTGGTAAGTACCCCTCAAGATCATAGCAAAGCAAGTTATTGCTCAAAAATAAAAACAAGCGACTGCAAATTAAACCCTGAAGAACCAATGCATATTACCTATTCAAAAATAAAAGCCTATAGCCCCAAACCAGGTGCATATATCATTCAAAATAATAAAAAAATAAAAATATTAAATGCTGTCATTGAATCTGATACACTAACACCCACTCAAGTCCAAGCAGAAGGAAAAAAAGAAATGCCCTATAACACCTACTTACTAGGTAACAAACAGCCCATTATCTTATGTTAGCAAAACGTATTATTGCCTGTTTGGATGTTAATGAGGGTCGTGTAGTAAAAGGAACCCATTTTGTTGAATTAAAAGATGCTGGAGATCCTATTGAACTAGCAAAAAAATATGATAAACAAGGCGCCGATGAACTTGTATTTTTAGATATTACAGCAAGCTCAGATAAGCGTGATATTTTACTTGACTTAATTAACCAATGTGCTCAAAACATCTTTATTCCATTTACAGTAGGGGGTGGTATTAATGATTGCAAGACAATTAAAGCCTGTTTATTAGCTGGTGCAGATAAAGTATCTATTAATACAGCCGCTGTAAAAACCCCACAGCTAATTAAAGAAGCTGCTCTTCAATTTGGATCTCAATGCATTACCGTTGCCATTGATGCCAAAAAAATAACTCAGCCAAGCTCAGTCATTTATCCCGAACCATCCGTACGTTGTGACGAAGCATCTATTTGGGAAGTATTTACCCATGGAGGACGAAATCCTACTGGAATTGATGCTCTCAAATGGGCAATCTCTATGCAGCAACTAGGAGCAGGTGAATTACTTGTAACATCTATGGATAAAGACGGAACCAACACCGGTTATGACCATGATCTTATGCAAGCAATTTCAGTACAATCCTTAATTCCAACAATAGCCTCTGGTGGAGCAGGAACATTAGATCATATTTCAAGCATTTTGCGTCATGCTGATGCGGCGCTATTAGCATCGTTACTACACTATAATAAAACAACCATTCCTAGGATAAAAAGTCATTGTTCACTGAAAAATATTCCAATTAGACTACAGTGAAGAATCGTCTGTTTTTGTGACTTATTTTTGGGAAAAAGATTTTAAAATTTGATCATCTAATTTTCCCAAAACAGAATTTGGTTTAAAAAGTGTTTTAGCAACAACACCCGTTTCTTTATCAACAACTCCAGTAAAGGTCTCCGAAGAATCTAGATCAGAATGTAAAAAATTAGTTTGCTCATTAAAATCCTCTTTTACGACTGTTTCAATAGCATCCTTAATATCATTTTTTACTGATGAGGGCTTCCCCTGGGAAACATTAGGTTGATCCATAGGGTGCTTTGCCTCATTTTTTTGAGCTGAAGTTGGCTTTAATAAATCATCTGTCTGACTGCTTTTTGCTGCAGACTCTTTACTATCTGACACGTCCTTTTCGGGATCATTTTTTGACTTACTTTCATTAGATTCATGTGAACTTGTTTCTTCGCTTAAAGTATCATCCGCTAACAAGGGGTTCTCTGACACCTCTTCACTATGATCAGACTCTACGTTTAAATCTTCTTTGCTTGCTATATTATCAGATTTAGTAGAAATTTGCCCTTCTGATTGTGTGTTAGATACTGTATTTTTCTCATCTGAGTCCACTGAATTACTATTTGGTAGTTTTAATGGTTCAACGTCTGTCGTTGTATTTGATTTATCGTTTGATATCGTTGCTTGAGGTTTAGGTAGCTCATTAGTATCATCCGAACTATTTTTATTACGTTTTGCAGATTGCAAAATTGAGTCGGAAGCTTTGGTTTCTGATTTTTTTGTTATCATTGATTTTAATTTCCTAGCAATTGCATCAAGCGTTGGCGATCGCATCGAAAAAAAAGATGGTTTTTCAGCTTGTAAATCACGTTTATTCATACTAAATCCTTAAATAACTAATTTTTGAGAAACTATCTTTATTTTACCCTGTTTTAAAAGCTTTAAACATAAAAAAATTTAAAAGATTATTCAAATTCTTCAAGATGCCCAAAGAATATGGTATTTTCTAACTCATAATGAAACAAAAGAAACGTGTTTTAGTTGGAATGAGTGGCGGAATTGACTCGTCTGTAACAGCAGCTCTTCTCAAAAAAAGAGGTTACGATGTTATTGGCATAACCATGCAACTGGTTCCAAAAGAAACAGAAAAACAATCCGCATGCTGCAATCTAGGAGCAATTAATGATGCAAAGCGCGTTGCTTCAAAACTTAATATCCCACACTATACAATTAATATTAGAGATGAATTTAAACATTATGTAATCGATAATTTTGTTAATGAATATCTCTTAGGACATACACCAAACCCTTGTGTTGAGTGTAATCGCTATATTAAGTTTGATGCTTTAGAGGAAAAATGCAAAGAATTAAATGCTGACTTTATTGCAACAGGCCATTATTGCAAAATCACATCCAATCCAGATAAATCACGATTTTTTCTTAAAAAAGCAAAAGATGAAAAAAAAGATCAATCCTACTTTTTGTATATGCTATCTCAAAAACAACTTAAACGAACATTATTTCCATTAGGCAACTACCTCAAATCTGAAATTAGAGAACTAGCACATTCATTTCAATTGATTAATGCAAATAAAAAAGAAAGCCAAGATATTTGTTTTGTTACCAATGGCAACTATAAAGAATTTATTGAAAGTATGATTGATAAGCAAGCAATTAAACCAGGCCATATTGTCGATAGCAAAGGGACTATTCTTGGAAGCCATACAGGAATCTATAACTATACCATTGGACAACGAAAAGGACTTAATATATCCCACCCTGTTCCTTTATATGTGATTAAATTAAATGCAAAAGAAAATGAAGTTATTGTTGGAACAAAAGATGAATTAGCAACCACTATCTTTAGCATTACAACATATAGCATTGTAAATCCCGATAAAATTAAACTAAATAAACGCTACAGTGTGAAAGTTCGTTATCAAATGATCCCCTTTGAATGCGTCCTATTATCTATTAATAAAAACGAAATAAAATTACAAGCAACAACCCCTTTGAAATTTATCACCCCAGGACAATCATGTGTTATTTATGATAATGATACTGTAATGGGTGGTGGCATTATTAAAAAATAATTTTTATTATATAATTAAGAACATGTTTAATAGTATCCATTTAATTTGTTTAACACTTTTTAACTTTTTATACAGCATAATTCATACACATCTTGCTAGCTATCTTATAATTGCAGTACTAAGTATTTACACCTTAAAACTATCATGGTCTCGATTTCAAAAACAAAAAAAAGGAAAATCGATAGTATCAAAGATAAGTCATTTACTTATCATATTACTAACATTAACGTTTACGATATGGTTTATCTGTTTTCATTTTCATACATTCCGGTTAATGACATAATTCATTAACTATAAAGCTAACCATTCCGTTTTACGAGTTACTAGCGTAAAACATTTATTAAGTCTTTCATTTTATTATAATCTTTTTTTCCAGGAAAAGCTTCAATACCGGATGAAACATCAATAGCAAATGGATTAACAAGCTGAACCGCTTTAGATAAATTATCTACATTAACGCCACCCGATAAAATAATCGGTAAATCATAATCTTTGGCAGCTAAGGCAATCCCCCAATCAAATGAAACACCCGTCCCACCATAACCAGCATCCGACTTTGTGTCTAATAAAATACCTGAAACAAGACCTTGATATGAACCGATCTTTTCAATATCAGACATTTCTGAAACATGAATTGCCTTAATTAATTTTGAATTAATTTTCATACAATATTCTGGAGCTTCATTACCATGTAGTTGAATAATATCCAAGTGGCAATCTTTAACTTTTAAATTAACATCATCAGCTTCTGCATTTACAAAAACACCAACCGTCGTAATAAAAGGAGGTAAATAATAACTAATTTCTTGAACCTGTTCTACCGTTACAGCACGGGGACTCTCCTCATAAAAAATAAAACCAATGGCATCAACACCAAGGTTTATCGCATTTAGCGCATCTTCTTTATTTGTAATACCACAAAATTTAAATCTCATTATAAAAATAGTTAATCATATTTACGTTTTTTACAAGTCCTTCTCCAATTAAAACAGCGGAAAAATCATTTTCAGAAAGTATTTTAAGCTGATCCACTGAATCATAACCACTTTCAGCAACCCACAAAGCATCATTAAATCTTGTTTTCGATTGATTTTTTAGCAATAACGATATCTTAGCATCAACCTCAAAAGATTTTAAATTACGGTTATTAACACCCAATATATCAATACCGCGTAACAACGATGCCTTTTCTAAATCATCATCATTATGAACTTCAAATAAAATATCAAGTTTATAGTCCTTAGCACAATCAATTAGCTCTTTAGCTTGATTAAGCGTTAAAATCGAAGCTATAAGCAAAATAGCATCTGATCCAATCAAATGAGCTTCTTTAATTTGAATAGGATCAATAATAAAATCCTTTCTTAAAACAGGAAGTTTTACCTGCTGTTTAATCGCAGTTAAATAATCATTAGATCCTTGAAAAAACCGCTGATCCGTTAATACAGATAACGCACTTGCCCCCAATGATTCATAGTGCTTTGCTAATGAGACCGGATCAAAATTTGGATTAATAACCCCTTTTGATGGAGATGCTTTTTTTACCTCGGCAATTAAGGATAGTATAGGGTTTGCTAGTGCGGCTTTAAATGAATAGAAATCAAATTTAATAGCTGGTAATGATTTTAGATAATCACTATCCTTTAGATACTGAATATAAGCTTTTTTTTCTGAAATAATGTCATCTAAAATCGTCATAAATATCCACGTTAAGTCGAATCATTATCAACAATACGATACGTCGTTTTAACATCATCAGACAAATAAATTTTACTTTTAGCAGGAATAGAATGTGTTAACCAAACATTACCACCAACTGTAGAATGAGCACCAACAACGGTATTACCACCTAAAATAGTACTCATTGAATAAATCGTAACACCATCTTCTATTGTTGGATGTCTTTTAATACTAGGATCAACATCTTTTGTACTAAAAGCTCCCAATGTAACACCTTGATATAACATGACATTATTACCAATTATAGCCGTTTCTCCAATAACAATTCCCGTACCATGGTCAATACAAAAGGATTCTCCAATTGTTGCACCAGGATGAATATCAATAGCCGTTTCAAGATGAACTATCTCAGACAACATTCTCGGAATTAAAGGAACATCTTGTTGATAAAAATAATGGGCAATACGATAACCCATTACCGCTAAAAACCCTGGATAAGATAAGATAACCTCTACTAAACTCTTAGCTGCTGGATCCGATTGATAAATAGCAACCGCATCTTGCTTAAGAGATAATCGTAATGATGGGATGAGTTCAAAAAAACCATTTACAATAGTAGTTGCTTGCTTTTTCACATCCTCTTTATCTAAAGCCTCATCCTCTTCCGGATTCCATAAAATACATTTATAAACAGCAGCTGTTAAATGTTTAGATAAATATAATAAACGCTGATTTGTAAGAGCGTCTAAATCCGTTTTGGTAAGTTCATCAACACCAAAAAATCCAGGAAACAATAGTTCCTTCATAACATTAAGTATTTCTACTAAAAATTGCTTAGATGGATAATGGACTCCATCCGCAATATTAATAGTGCCGATTTCCTGATAAGAACGTAAAATTAACTTCTTAAAATGATCAATCATAAAACCATAAAATCCACAAAAACTTTTTCTTTACATTTTTTAAGTTAGCGGTTGCTTCACGATAAGCAATTCCAGAACCATAAAAATAGTTTAATTCAATTAACGTAATAAATGAAGATCTACGATTAAATGTAACCAAAGGCGCACCTAGCTTAACATTGGTACTAAATCGAGAGGATAAGCGTTTCATAACACCAAAATAAGCTATTGATCGTAAAAAAACAGTATCATCAAAATCATAGTTAACATCAAAATGTAACGACGTAATTAGTTTATAGCCTCTACTTATTGACCAATAAGTCCCATAGCCTAAATCAAAACTCATAAATGGTTGCCCATCAGATCCATAATAATCGCCTATGGCAACTGACCGAAATGATAAATCTGAAAAAACATGTTGAATACCAATTTTTTTACTAATACAACAACTATTTTCAGAAAACGAACTTAATTTAAGATCATAAAACGTAGCATAGCCTGCACGAATATCCTTTGCTAATAAAACGCTAAATAATATCATTAAAAAACCAAAAGTTGGCATAAAAAATAGTTTTTTAAAATATGATGTCCCATTCATATCAAAAATTATTATTTATATTAACCATAAGCACAATACTTATTTTTAAAACAACTACATTTACAATAGCTTCCGACAAAATTAATTCAGGCTATTTCTACACAAAAAACTATGAAGGATACGCTGGTTATTGCGCTGTAATAACACCAGCCCTGGAAGAAGTTAGTAATCGTATGACAAAAGTATTAAACATTAATAAAATGAATCCCAAAAATGCTAATATTAACTACTCCAACACCCTTTACAATGACCAAAAAAAACAAGTATCTAAAATCAAAAATGAAACATTTTCAACCATCATAGCTGATAATTATCAAACAACTACTACAACTAAAAAAAATGATTCATTCGAAAATCTTTATTCTTACATCAAACAAAAAGACTAACATAAATGTTTAAAAAAAGATTATCTGTCAACAAAAATGTAAAACGCCTTGTTTTTAATAGTTTATTTTTTTCAATGATAGCACCGGCTATATTAAACCCCATTAACATTGAAGCATCTAATAGAGTCACAATGAAAAGCCAAAAGTCTACAAAAGTAGGACATCAAGGAAGTGTTTTTTATCAATCAAAAAAACATAAAACTGTTAGCAAATCCATGCATCCCGAAATAGAATCACCTCAAGCCACTGTTCAAAGACAGTGGGCTTCCGTCTCATTTAGTCCTGATGAGGCGTACGTTAACCTTCAAAAAAAAGGGTATCTTAATAGAAAAAGCTCCCAAACAAAACAACTTAGTTTTTCTGAAGTAGCAAGGCAACATTAATAGTATTTTAGTATTATATTGAATATGATATTGTACTATGCTTATGAAGAAAAAAATAAAGCATATTATTTTTGATGTCGGAAATGTATTATTTAACTACAACCCATCTCACATTATTGAATGTTTAATACCTAACTCAAAATCAAAACAATTTTACCTAGATCATTTATTTAACTCTGACTATTGGCAAAAAATGGATCGAGGTGATCTTTCACTTAAAGGAGTAAAGCAAAAACTTCAGCAAGAACATACGCTCTCTTCGTTAGAAAAAAACGAGATAACCACGTTGGTTACTCATTTTGTTGATCACTTAATATTAAATAGTGATATGAAAGAATTATTTTTATCATTAAGCAAGTCATATAATATTTATATACTCTCTAACTTTCAATCAAAACCCTTTCAAAGACTTCTTAGTAATCATGACTTTCTTAATCAAGCAAAGGGTATTGTAGTATCTGCTGATATAATGATGAAGAAACCCGAAATAGGAATTTACCACTTTTTATTAAGCCAATATAGACTATTACCTCATGAGTGTATTTTTATAGATGATTTAAGTGAAAACATCAAAACTGCAAAAAAATTGTTAATCAACCCAATACTATTTAAATCTTTTCAACAAACTACTCAAAAATTAAAGCAATACAATATAGCCATTTAAAATGACACTTTTAGAAGAAATAAAATCAAGACGTACATTTGGCATTATTAGCCACCCTGATGCAGGAAAAACAACACTTACTGAAAAATTACTTCTTTTTGGAGGAGCCATTCACGCAGCAGGTGCAATTAAAGCCAAAAAATCCAATCGCTATGCAACATCTGATTTTATGGAAATTGAAAAACAACGAGGCATTTCTGTTGCAACATCGGTAATGGGCTTTACCTATAATAATATTAAAATTAACTTACTAGATACGCCCGGTCATAAAGACTTTTCAGAAGATACCTACCGAACATTAACAGCTGTTGATAGTACCATTATGGTAATTGACAGTGTTAAAGGAGTAGAAGCACAAACTCATAAACTTATGGAAGTCTGCCGAATGAGAAATACACCCATCATTACGTTTATTAATAAATGTGACCGCTTAGGAAAAGATCCTATTAGTTTACTTGATGAGATTGAAGATAAATTACAATTATCAGTTTGCCCAATTACATGGCCCATAGGTATGGGAAATCATTTTAAGGGGGTCTATAATGTAAAAACAAAATCTATTTTAGTATTCTCAAACAACAGTAAAACCACCCCTCTCCTTATTGAGGATATTAATTCAAAACAAGCTATAGAGTTAATTGGAGAATTAGATCTCAATAAACTTAAAGAGGATATCGAATTAATAACAGGCGTATATCCTAGTTTAAATAAAGAAGATTATCTTTCTGCTACAACATCGCCCTTATTTTTTGGTAGCGCTTTAAATAATTTTGGTGTGAGAGAGTTACTTAATGAATTTATTAATCTATCACCAATACCCCAACCAAGACAAACAGATAAACGCGCTATTAATCCTGATGAATCTAAATTTTCTGGATTTATTTTTAAAATTCACGCCAATATGGATCCCAAACACCGTGATCGAATCGCTTTTTTAAGAATTTGTTCCGGAACATTTGAACGAAACAAAAAATATTTTCATGTTAGGTTAAATAAAACACTTAAATTTAGCTCTCCAACAGCCTTTATGGCCCATGAAAAATCTATTATTGAAACGGCTTATCCAGGAGACATTATAGGTTTACATGATACAGGAAACCTTAAAATTGGTGATTCATTAACTGAAGGAGATTCATTTAAATTTAAAGGCATTCCAAGTTTTTCGCCTGAAATATTTAAATACGTTATAAATGAAGATCCTTTAAATGTAAAAAAACTTAACAAAGGTATTGAGCATCTATGCGAAGAAGGTGTTGCTCAACTATTTACAATGATGATTGGTAATCGAAAATTGATAGGTGTAGTTGGATTATTACAATTTGAGGTTATCGAATATCGCTTAAAACATGAATATAACGCAACATGTCGCTTTACAGATGTTAATTTTATGAAAGCAGTCTGGATATCTTCCGATAATAAAGAAGATCTTGATTCATTTATTCAAACACGTAAAAATCAAATCGCAACAGATACGGATGAAAAGCTTGTTTTCTTAACAGAAACACAGTGGAGTTTAGATATAGAAATAAAAGAAAATCCTACAATTAATTTTCGTTCTTCCTCAGAACTCTAAAACATAAATTTCTATTTATATTTATTTTATGGTATGATTGCCCAAAAAATCAGATATTATGAGTACAAAAACAAAAGAAACACTACCAGATATAACACGTGAGTCATCCCCAATAATTCAACGTACGATTGATAACGTTGGAATGACAAACATCACCTGCCCCATTCTTATTAAAGATAATTCCCATGTTAAAGAAATTCCAGCAAAACTAAATTTATTTATTAATATTGCTGATCCCAAAATAAAAGGGATACATATGTCACGCCTTTATACAACCGCCATAAATCACTTTGAAACAACTGTGTTTAATCATGATTCAGTTAAAGAATGTCTAAAAAAATGTTTACATACCCACAAAGAGTCTAGTAATTCAGCAGCTCTAGAAATTTCATATGATCAACTAATCAAACAACCATCATTAAAATCAGAACTTACGGGTTATCGCTCTTATCCGATTAGACTTAGTGCATCATTAAAGCATGATGAAATCATATACTCACTTGAATTTACCATTACTTACTCCAGTACATGTCCTTGCTCAGCCGCACTTTCACGACACGCTATTCAAGAAAAATTTAGCATGGATCATCAAGAGCAAGATAACGTATCTAAAACAGCAGTATTAAATTGGTTAGCAAAGGAATCAAATATAGTTGCCACGCCTCATGCTCAAAGAAGTTATGCAAAAATAAACATATCGTATTCAGATTCTCAAACTATACCTATTCTTAACTATATTAATGAAGCTGAATCAACAATTCAAACCAGTGTACAAGCGGCTGTAAAAAGAGAAGATGAAAAGCTATTTGCCATAAATAATGCTAAGCATCTCATGTTTTGCGAAGATGCTATTCGAAAATTAGATCACTGGCTAAGCTTAAAAGATAACTTAATAGATTATAATATTACGGTTAACCATCATGAAAGTTTACATCCCCATAACGCAACGGCTTTTACAAAAAAGTACTAAACAAAAATTAATGTTACAAGCGTCCAACATATTCCTGCTAAAACAGCCGCTAACGTAGCTTGAGGAAGCTGGGTCTTAACATGATCCATTAAATCACACCCTGTACACATAGCTGTTAAAACAGTTGTATCAGAAATAGGTGAACATTGATCACCATAAACCGAACCATCCATAACCGCAGCAAAACAAATGGTCATAAATAATTCAGGGTGTAAAACCCCAGAGTACTGAGCAACTCCCCATGCTAAAGGCATCGCAATTGGAAATACAATCGCATATGTTCCCCAACTTGTCCCTGTTGAAAAAGCCATACACACACAAATAATTTGTAATATAACAGGAAGTAACCAATACACGATAGAGTTACCAAGAATACTAGTTAAGTATAATCCAGCACCCGTTTCAATTGTAATTTGACCAATCATCATAGCACAAAGCAAAATAACTAACCCTAAAATTAAACTTTTCATTCCATCCATAACACCATGAATCAAGTCAAGTAATCCCATTCCTTTTATCAAAGTTACAATAAAAGAAATCATTAACGTCAATCCAAAAGCCAAACTAATATTAGGCGATCCATAAACAATGAACGTTCCAATAGCAATACCTATTAAACATAAAAGGGGTAAAACAAATTCTAAAAAATGAGATGAATAATCTTCAGGAACGGTTGTTGTTTGCAACTCAAAAGAACTTAGAGGTACCGAACCAGGTGCATCTAACAACCCTTTTTCTCGAGAT
>MDSY01058214.1_pt1 | contig 17578 bp, 9 predicted proteins | sample 811131 | NCBI WGS metagenome assembly MDSY01 (sample SAMN05326643, study PRJNA326480) | marine metagenome | isolation source: seawater | place: Atlantic Ocean: South West | collected 2010
AGCGCCTCCAGCATCCCGTGATCAAGCCCTGGAATAGGGTCAGGGTCATCCGCCAACGACGCGCACCTCTGCACGGCTCGGTTCGCGGTCGCCGCCGTGTCGGGCGAGACCGGTAGCTTGAACGCGGAGTTGGCGGACAGAAACCGCTCCGCGATGTTTGTCGCCGACGCTTTGACTAAACGTAAACGTGGCATGGACAGCGCGCCCACGGAGGTTGGCGATATAGCCTCCGCCGCTTGCCGTAGCTGGTCCACCTCCACCAGGAAGGTGACGGACTCCTCGGGCACGCCAGTCTTCTTCGCCGCGACGCGTAACCCGTGCAGCACGAGCGGGACGCGAATAGCTGCCGCGACGCTCTTGCAGTCGCGCGCGGCAACCTCCTCCGCAGCCTTACGCATGATAGACTGCGCGACAACCTCGGCGTCTATACCGCCGTCATCATCGTCACCATGCGCGGACGTTCCCGTGGAGCTCTTCTCCCACGCCGTGTCCTTCTCCGAAAGCGAAGCGGAGAGCCTGGGTTTCCGGGAGTTACTCGTTTTCTTCTTCGGGCGAAGCTCCTCGGGGAGGTCGTCGTCGCGGACCAAACACACCTTCATCAAGTTCTCCATCCCCGACAGCTTTTTCTCTTGCTTGCGTTGGACCCTCATACGACACTCGTCCAGGAAAAACGTGAAATCCCCGGCGGCGAGGAAGCGGTACTCGGGCGGCAGCGAGTCGAGGTCCTCAGCGGTGACTTTCGGTTTTGCGGTTTGGCCGTTCGCCGGCGGAGGCGCGGCTTCGTCGCCGTCAAAGTCAAACTCGCTGCCGTCGCTGGAGCTCTCCTCTTCCGTAAGGGTCAGGGCGTGGGTCATGATAAGCCTGCGGAGCACCTTGAGCGAGTCGCTGTCTCTGCACATCACAAACCCGGGGTGCAGGGTGGTGTCGATCGTCTTCCCCTCGAAGTCATACACCTCGATTTCGAGGAGCGACGTTTTCGCGCGCGCGCGCTTCGCGAGACTGACCATGGTGTCCGGAATGCTCGCTCTGTTGAACACCTCGCCGAACTCTAACACGCTCACGGTTTCCTTACCAGCGAAGCAGTCCTTGGCGAGTTGCACCACGGTTTCCGTGTCAACGCCCAAATTTTTGGACTCGCACTCGTGGTTCAGACCCTCCGCGATGGCCTTCACAGAAACCTCCCTCATGTCCCCGAAGTGCTCGTCCCAGAACCGCCGGGAGTCAACCTGCTCTAGTTTGTTGCTAGTTCGCGTGCTGAACGAGTGTAACTGCGTGGCTTGAACCAAGGATTCGATGTGGTTACGAAGCTCATATTCCGTGTTTTCGAGCTCGCTCTCCGCCGCTTTCACGTCCTTGCCCTTGGACGCCAAGGTTATGCACAGGCACACGCTTTTCTTACCAGCCTTGCCGTTCACGTCCGCCATTTCAAGCAAACGCGTGAGCAAATTGTCAAGTTCCTTGACGCAGCTTTGGATGTTTTCCAAAATCACACGCGTGCGCTTGTCGTATTGATTCAGCCCATCCACCATTCCGTCGATCTGATCGAGCAGTCGCGAACACCGCGTTGCGGTTTGGGGCAAGTCCTTCGCCGCATCGATTCGAGCCTGGACCTCCCTGCACAACGCGTGCAGGGCTCTGCCCAGGTCAACAGTCACGGCGAACAACACGTCCGCCATCGTGTCTGTGTGTCAGGGTTGGCGAAGGCTTCCAGTGTTGAACAACCGAATTTAACGTCGATGTTAATTACGCAAACGTTATGCAATGAGGTTTGGGGTCGGAGTACACGACGTGTCACGCCGTCCAGGAGTGTACTCGGCCACTCGCGTTTTCGTCCACGGTCTCCCTTAGATCGAGGGGGTACCCCAGTCAGCGCGAGCGCGCGGGAGTGACTCTTGGGCGCGCGTCGTTTACGCCTTCGGAAGGTTGGACAATCCGAGTTTAGGCATTTGTCGCGAGACGCTGCTGGGATCAAAATTTATAATTTACTTGGTATTAAAAATCACACCATCTCTATTGAGCCGCTTTCCACGCCGCGCGTCGAACCATTTCCTGGACCCGCCCCTCCCGCTCCTATGATCCGCAACCTGGACACTAACTCACGTTGCTCCCGTGCTCGTCGAAGGGCTAGGCTGGCCATTTTTATTTCGTCCAAGGACATGGCATCGGGGTCGCGGCGCGACAAATTCAACAGCGCGTTCTCTAACATCCGTCGATCCCTGGGCCGTCCGCGCAACTGCCGCAGCGCCTGGTTTTCGTGGACCAACCCAAGCCCGACTTCTGACGACAAATACGTGTGATCGATCTCGAACGAGGGGAGGTGGAATCGGGGCGCTGAGGTGGTCGCGATGGCATTCTTTTCCGTATCGGATTCGGCCAGACACGAGGGCTTTGGCGCCTCGCCGTCCGGTTTCAACGTCTGCTCGCGAGCCGGACACATCATCGCCGCGCACGCAGTTCCGTTCGGCATGATGGTCTGAATGAAAAAGAAACGTTCCCCGTGTTCACCTCTACCGCGTGTTTCTGAAACCCAGGACGTACCCACCACGCGTGACGAGTCTTCCGCCTCCGTTTGCGCGACGCGGTCCGCCTCGCTCATGAGCGCTAACAGCTCAGATAAAGCGCGCTCTCGCGCCTTCGCCTTTGCGCGCCGCGCGCCCCTGCACATCGCGACGCCGGCCATAATTACGGCGGCGAAAATGCAAAAACCGGTGATACTCCACCACGCGCCGAACACCACGGCGTCGGGCTCGGCGAAACGTGCGTTGCGGCGGCCGCAAGACAAGGGCTGGGAGTGAAGGGAGGAGAACGTCAGCGTGTGGGTGCGTTCAAAATAAAAAAGAGAGTGGGTGTCGGGAGAATTCCGAGAGGGTGTCGGTTTCTCTTCGACCGCTCTCAGCGCACCTGTCCATCAGCATCTGGATCGTCCAAGCAGGGACAAGACTCCGTGCTGTTCACGCTTGCCTCCCACTCCTGACACCGGCGCTCCCGCGAGTTGTCCATCATGGAGTACGACCCACCCTGTCCATCCAGGGTGGACGTATCAGCCATCGATCGAGCTCTGCGTTCAGATTCGAAAAGCCAATACGAAAACAACGTTTCAGGTGTCAGGAGGCTTCACTTGAAGTGCTGCAGCAAGCAGGCACCCGCCCCCAAGAAAGCTCGCGTTTCACCTCGTTTCTGCGTGCTCTCGGCGCGTCTGCCGACCGCTCACCCGCCCTGGGCAGCCACCCTGGGCAGCCACCCTGGGCAACCCAAAGTGACACCCGATGATGTGTTGAAGATTATTTCGATATTTTGGCCTTTTGGCCTGTTTTATTCCGAGTAGATTCGGGATTGTTTGGGGACGCGGCAATCGTACCCTAGTGACGGCCAGACACACACGTGTTAGCGCATGCACCGCGCTCTCACGGCGCATTTCAAAATATTCCGAGGTGCGTCGGCATTCCAGGTGATCCCGTCCAAACTAGTAGTGCTACCCTCCCCGGGGTTTTCGGGCATTCCCTTTTCGGCATTTCGGGCGTCCCGATACGAAAACGAAATGCCGAAACGTGCGAGGCCGGTGTCAACCTCCCCCCCCGCATCCCCTGTGACCCCTGCGAAACCCGCCGCGGCGCGAAGGGTGGCACCAATGGCAATCGTGTTCGGCGAGTGCCAGGATGTGCACGAGGCGCTGGCATGCATGTCCCAAGCCGACCCGGTTCTCGGCGGAATCATCGACGAAATCGGTGTGTTACCTCGAATTGCAGAGTGCCAGGATGCGAGGAAACGGTTGAACGAACCCCACTGCGCGTTTCGTTCACTGGCCAAGGCGATTGTTTTCCAGCAGCTGCATGGCGCCGCCGCGGCGACCATCTTCGCGCGCGTGCAGAAACTTGTAGGCGCCTCAGAAGACGCAACGAAACTCACCCCGGAGAGCTTTTACGACGCGGACGAGACCGAGCTGCGTGCCTGCGGGCTTTCGCGTAGGAAGATGGAGTACCTGAAAGGCTTGGCTGCGGCGTTTTCAGAGTCAGATAAAGATGGACAGGGCCCTGTGTTGAGCGATGCGTATTTGGAATCTGGAGCCGATGACGACGAGGCGATTCGTATTAAACTGTTAAACTTGAAAGGAATAGGCGCCTGGACTGTGGATATGTTCTTCATGTTTTACCTCAACCGAGCGGACGTGCTACCCGTTGGGGACTTCGGAGTGCGGAAGGGGATGATGGTGGTGTATGGATTGAAAGCAATGCCGTCGCCAACGCAAATGGAAACTGTCGCAAAGACATGGTCACCGCACAGGACGCTCGGGAGCTTCTACATGTGGCACGCCGCGGTCGCCGTGCAGGCGAAAGGGAAGGAAAAAAACTTAAAAACGCAGAGCGGGGGCAAGGCGAAGAAGGTGTAGCTTGATTTGGATTGAAAATATATGTATGCATACGCAGTCTAGCAGTAGCTATCATTCCCTTGGAAGCGTGGGCGTTTCACAAGAGCTGGAAACTTCACGAAACGTCGTCAGTTTTTGGTCAGTTTTTGGCAAAAACGTCGAAACGAGTTAGGGATGTTTCGAAATTAGTCGCAACGATCTCACGTCTGGCAGTTCGACACGCACTCCGGCTCCGAGAGGGAAGATGTCTTCGTCAGCGATGATGAGCTGTACGACACTCGGGTCTAGCGCGTGCTTGGCCGGGCCTCGGCGAAGCCCCGTTCGAGGACGCGCGTGCGTTCGCGCATCTGCTTCGAGTAGTGATGACGTGGCTTTATCGGCCGGACCATCTCGCCGAGGCCTGCTTCTCGGCACTCTGGTCGCTACGATCGCGCTCCCCTCGGTGGCCGCGACGGAGGCGAAACCGATGTCCCCCGTTGATGCGTTCATCACGCTGATGGACGCCCGGGACGCGCTGGTCAGCGCGATGGAGCTACAAGGCACTGAGGGAGGCAAGCGAGCTCGAGTCCAGAATCTGCTTCCACGGTATGCGGACAAGGCGAAAACAATGACCGCCGCGCTTCCCGCTGCGGTGATCGCCGCGTACGGCGAAGTAGTTTCGGAAAATAACTCAGAAACCAGCGGTGTGCCTCCTGACAAAATGGGCGTGATGGAGGACATCTTGGTGGGTGCGAAAAACTTGGTCACCCTGGCGGCGTACGTGTCCAAGGATCGGCCGTTTGAAGACGGCGACATTCCGCAAGCCACGTTCGTCACGGCGGTGACTTCGATAGACGACTTGCTCGCCAGCGCGGCGGAAGACACCGTGCGCAAAGCCTCCGCGGAACGGTGCAGACGGCTACTCGCAAAAGCCGCGGATATGGACGAAATGAGAACATTCGCCAGCTCGCCAGCGTGCAACGCGCTCTAGACAGGGAGAGGGGATGGGGTGAAGAAGTGATAAACTAGAGGTAATAAAAATCAGACTCATCTTCATGTTCATTAACCATTCTTACTGCTGCGGCGGCATCCCGCCCATGTCGGGCATCCCCGCGCCCGCGCCCTGCGCGCCCGGGAACATCGTGGCGAGCTTCATGAACACCGCCATGATTTCCGGGTCGTTTTGGTACTTCATGATGTTGTTCGGGTTTGAGGAGCAGTCCATCACCGCGGTTTGGATCTTGGGGTTTTGAAACGCCATCGCGAGTTCGGGGTCGCCCATCAGTTTCTGAATCGCATCCTGCGGGGTCATGCCCATCGCCGCGAACTGCTCCTGGACCTCAGGGGAGTTCACGTCAGGCATGCCCTCTCCGAACTCACCCCCACCGCCGGCTTTCATTTGCTGCATGATGCCCTTCAGCTGGTCTTTGTACATCGGGTTGGTGAGCAGCATCTCGAACGTCTCTGGGTTCCTCATCATTTCGGGGAGGTACGGGTACATCATCTCCTGCATTTGCGGGTTACGCAACATCTCTTGCATGTACGCCAGCTCGGCTTCGTCATCCTCCGGTGAGTTTACGGGCTCGCCCTCCACCGCTTCTGCAAAAGGGTTGGGGGGAGGCGTCTCCGTGGACGGCCCGGCGTCATCCGCCGCGTCGGCGAAGAAACTCCCAGAACCGGGCGCGCCCGTTTCCTTCTTTTCATCAGACTTGGTGTCCGCAGGTTTCGCCGTCTCCGTAGGCTTCGCCGCCGCCGCGGGCTTGGCTTCGACGTCCACCGGTGCCGCCGCCGCCGCCGCCGCTGCGGGCTTGGGAGGCGTGGCGGCGGGGGTGGGGAAAGGGGGGAAACCCGCGGCGCCACCCGGGGTGGGGGGCATCCCGGGCATGCCGGGCATACCTCCCATTCCGGGCATTCCGGGCATCCCGCCCATTCCAGGCATGCCTCCAGGTGCGCCTCCCGCCCCCCCCGCCTGCTTGGCCATCTGCTTCATCATCTGCTGCATCATCATCGACTGCATGTCACCCTTCTTGCCGCCCATGAACTCCATGGCTTTCAGCCCGCCCACGGCGAGAAGCATCCCGCCGCCAACCAGCATCCACCCGGGCGTGCCGCTTGACTGCTTCGGGGGGGGGTACGCCTGGTAGCCCTGGGGAGGGTAGCCTTGGTAGCCATGGTATTGGCCGGGGGCGCCTTGCGTGGGGGGCATGGGGAGAGGGGCTGAGGGGGAGGGTGGGTCAGTGAAGGACTCACTTTCTCGAATCAAAAAAGTCGTCAGGTCGGGCGGCGGTGATTTTTGACTGCCACGATCGGTCCCCGATCGAGGTGGTGCAGGTGAGGGAAGTCACTTACGAGGAGGCACGTAGCCCGATGGAGGGGGCAGGCCTCCCATGGGAACGGCGGGCGGGCTGGGAGCCTCAGCTGGCGCGGTTTCCGTCTCCACCGGTGCCTTCGTCTTCTTGGCGGCGCGGGTGACGAGCGCCACGCGGGAACGGCCAACACGCGGGCGGCACGGCACCGCAGTGCGCGGGGGCCACTGGGTTCGGACGTCAGCGCGCGCGGACGCGACCGGGGCGACGCCGCTGACAGCGACGGTCATGGACGCCATGTGAACAACCGGTGACTACGCGGGCCGTGAGCACGCGCGATCGTCTGTGATGATGGAGACGACGTTTCAGTCCTTTATCCAAGTTTTTCTGGCAGTGGACTTAACCGAGGTCCTTTCTGAGCCATAGACCGTGGAGAGGCATTTCTAGTCGATCCCGTCGGCGTGCCCTTTCTTTCACGTGTGTTGTTTTGTTTTCTCCTTCGCGTTCGTCACTCCCGCGAACGCGGCGCGCCCGGCCAATGGAGACCCCCGCTTCCATCAGCAACAGCGCCTCGGCGGCTGTGTTGATTCAGCGCGCGTTCCGGGGTGCGCAGAAGCGGATCGCGGCGGAACAACAAGAGCTGGCCCAGGTGTTGAACGCCCTTGAAGAGGCTGATGAGGCGCGGATTAACGCCAGGGAATCGGTCATGACCAAGGTGAACCGTACGCTTGAGGATTTCATGACTAACGTTGGTTCGTCGTTAAGAGGCGGGGGATCGTCTGCGCTGTCCAGGACGCAACTGCAAAACAAAAGCCTGGAGAAGAAGGAGCTGCCCGCGCTCACGGTGGGAAGCATCCAGAATTTAGTCACAGGGCTGTCAAACGACGAGCGCGTCGCGATGGTGGACGCGCTGGCGATTCTCCAAGCCGCCGTGGTTTTGTTCATGTCCGAACCGTCGGTGTGCGACATTGAAGTGCCGAAAGACGGGAAGTGCACCATAGTGGGGGACCTGCACGGACAACTGGTACGTCGCGTGTGGTTCGGCGAACGTAGAATCAATTTTGGCATTCTCTTGTTGTTACTTTCTCGCAAGCAGAGTTTCGATGTACCGGTCCCTCGAGACACCCACTAACCCTACCCTAAACCCTACCCTAAACCCTACCCACAGGATGACTTGCTTCATATTTTCCACAAGCTGGGCATGCCTAGTGAGGATAACGTTTTCATTTTCAACGGCGACCTCGTGGACCGCGGGGACCACTCCTGCGAGTTGGTGTTGTTACTCTTCGCGTTGAAGCTTTCCAATCCGAACTCAGTGTTCGTCAACCGCGGGAACCACGAAGAGCCGCATATCAACATCTACAGCGGATTCGAAGAGGAGTGCATTGGGAAGTACGACCACCGGGTGTTTCAAATGTTTCACGCCGTGTTCGTGTGGCTGCCGTACGCGTGTACCGTGAACGGAAAAACGCTAGTGCTTCACGCCGGGTTGCCGGCGGATTCGTCCGTCACCGTTGAGGACATCCGGCAAATCGCCCGGGGCCCTGACGTTTGCAGCGAGGAGCTGAATTGGGGCAAGGAACGGTGGATTCGGGATCTTCTGTGGTCAGACCCTCACCCCGATCCGGCCCATGTTGGGATCGAGAATTCAGCCAGAGGCGCTGGCGTGCTGTGGGGCGAAGACGTGACGCGTCACTTTTTCAACAAGAATAACTTAACAGCGCTCGTGCGGTCGCACCAGTGCGTGGAAGCGGGTGTGGACGTGGCGCACGGCGAGCGCGTGTACACGGTGTTCAGCGCGTCAAACTACTGCGGCACGTCAGGCAACCTAGGCGCCGTGTTGATCCAACGACACGGGTGCGACAAACCAACCGAGACGTACCAGTGGGACCCGGCGGAGGACGCTAAGATGAGCGGGACCGTCGTCTCAAAACGCAAATCAAAAGAGATGCGGAAAGAAGCCGCAGTGACGCAAGCCACTGAATATATCATCGAACACAGAGCCGCGCTGTTGGAGTACTACAAAAGGAGCGATTTAACCAGAACCGGGTCGGTTTCGTTCCACACCTGGGCGAAAGGGTTGTCGCAGGTGTTGCAAGTCCGGGTGGCGTGGAACAAATTGGTTTCAGGGTTAGTTGGGGTCGAAGACATGGACGACTCGTGCGACTGCGTTTTGTACGAGAAGTGGCTTGGAAACTTCGAAGTGGAGCTGAAAGGCGGGTGCCGGGAGTGGCAGCACGAGGTTGTTGGGAAAATCTCCGCGGCGGTGTTCCAATCCGGGGGAGACCTTCAACAGGCATTCAAGGAAATGGACGCGGACGGGAGCGGCGAGATTTCGCCGCAAGAGTTTCGAACGGCGGTACGGGCGCGTTTGCCCTCCCTGGCGGTGCTTTCCGACGCGCAGCTGGAAGCGGTGGTGAAGGCATTCGACAGGGACGGGTCAGGCCACGTGGACGTGCAGGAGTTTGAGCACCTTCTCAACGAACACATGGCGGGGGCGAGCGGCGCCGAGGTAATGGCTACTAACGAAAATAATGAGGATGACGATGAGGATTCAAATGAACCCAAGTTGAGGGACACCAGGGACGTGATTGGCATTCAGTGGGACACAAGTTTCGGCAAAAACAATGACGATTCGTTCAAAGCGCAACCGTCGTCCGGTGGGACGATGGCGGACCACATGGAGCGGACGCTAGCGGACGCCATCGCGCATTTGTTCTACACGCACCGGCGGGAGTTGTTCCATGTGTGGCACATGCACTTCGACTCAGCGGGGTCGGGGTCGATCGGGAAGGACGAGTTCATCGCGAGCGTGCGTGCGCTTGACATCGCGGGCGGTACCGGTATGCTATCCGACGACGCCCTTACTGGGCTAGCCAACACGTTAGACGCGGACGGCGACGGGCGAATCGATTTCAACGAGTTTTCGAAAAACATCGGACGACTTGTTGAAAGAGTGCACGGAACGGGATAAGGGTAATAATTAGAGTAAACGTTCATTTTTTTATATCAATAATGTACTTATGCATAGCTTCTTTACTCTACCATCGGCTCCACCCCAGCCGGAACACCTTCTTCGCCCTCCATTTCTTCCTTTTCTTTGCCCTCTTTCTTCTCGTCATACTCCGCTGATTGAATCTTCACTCCGCAAATGATGTCCTTGTGTTTCTCCAGCTCCGCGAGCGATTCCCCCTCCGCTCTGTAAATCAGGTCGTTCATCCTCCACATCTGAAGTGTGTTCCCGCCATCGCCTGAGGACACCGAAGCTATTGTCCACGGATCCAGCGGGTTCCACTGGAAATCAGAAACCTGCGTGCGGTGGCCGGCGTGCTGGAACATTATTTCGGGAGGCGCGTTTTTCTGCTGCTCCAGGGTTTGCGGAGCGCCAATCTTTAAAATGTCCCACACGTTCAAATATCCATCCTCCGCCCCCGAGGCGAACACGCCTCTTTGATCGGGATACCACTGCACAGTGGTGATCCCCTCAGTGTGCAGGGAAAACGTGTGCACCACGCACGCGTTGCCGCTACCGCTGAGCTTGCGCTTGTCCCACAGCTTCACCGTGGAATCAGCGCTGCCGGTCACCACAAAGTGCTCGTCCAGCGAACTCCAGTCCACGGTGTGCAGGTCGTCGGTGTGCGCGTCCCGCACCGCGTGCGCGGGCGACGACCCAGCGCGCACGTCCCAGAAAAGCAAACTCTTGTCGCACGCCACCGAGCACAGCTCCCTGCCCGAACTCCCGGGGTGGAACGCGACGTCTTCCACCGTGTCTTGGTGCCCCACGAGCTTAAACCGCGGTTCCAACGACGGCGACCCGCTGATAAACGAAGCGCGCGTGGGTCGGGAAGGCGATGCGTTCGGGTTAGGGTTGGATGTAGCACAACCATTGCCGCTGCTCCACACTGACCCTCCATCGTGGTCCTCCACGTTCCAAATCAGCACTTTCTGGTCCTTGCCCCCGGAGGCGACCTCGAAGGCGTCGGCGCGAACCGCGAGCGCAAACTCGGCGTTCTCTTCGTGGCCCGTCAACACCAAATCAGGCTTGGAGGGATCCAAGGGAGCAGGTGGGGTGTCTCCGGCGCTACCTCCTGCTCCCGCGATCCCTCCTGTTTTCCGGTGCGGCTGCTTGTCCACGTCCCACACGAACAGCTCCGGCGCGTCGGTGTGCGTGACGAGCAAATTCGGACTCGCTTCAAACTCGCGGATTTTGTTCACCTCGCCGGGGTGGATGATCTTCTTCCAACTTTTGACGAACGGCGACCTTGATTCTTCCTCGAAAGTCAAGTGCTCCGCCGCTGCTACTCGTCGTTTCACCACGTCAACGTTCGTCACCACGAGCGTGTTGGGGTACGCCGCGCTCCCGTCCGTCTGCTCGCTCAAGTACAATCGCTGTTTGTGTTTAAACTCGTTCCGCTCAAGAACCGCGCCCCACCGGCATGAAAGCGAAGGCCACATCAACCGGTGGTGCGCGAACCAGTCGTACAGGAACGGCACCAAGGTTTTCCACCGGCCGTAATCGGCGTGGATGTCGCTGGGATTCGCCATCGCGAATCCAACCAAGGAGCGCCTCGGAAGAGGGCACGCGACTCTGACGAGAAGACACTGACAATCGAGGTTTTTAGGGCAAATAAAAGTGCACGATTTTCTTGCTTTCCAGCAGAGAATGGCACTACGTCGTTACAACCTCTCTACTCCTTGGCGTCTATTTCGATTTCCTGGCTCGCCGCTAGAAACGCGTCATCCAGCGCGAGTTTCCTTTTCCTCAAATACGCCGCGTCCGTGTTGGACAACACGGGCCGGTCCAAGACCCCGAGGCTTTGCTCGGAGGATCCGTCGCCGAAAACGCGCCCGGGCCCCGTGCTCATCGGTTCCGCGCCGTCTGAGTTTCTATTGGTCCGGGGGCGTTTTCCCGAGGGCCCGTCCGTGTCCATCGCGCCGGAGGACCGCGTGCCGGTGCCGTGAAGGTCGCTCCCTCCTGGGGAATCGCGCTCAGGAGGCGGAGGCATCATCGAATGTTTCGCGCCGTCGCCGCCGCCCCCTTCATCTCCGAATTTATGCGTCGGCCGGGGAAGGTCCGGAAACGGCGTGGGCAGGGGTTGAGAGGAGAAATAAGGGTGCTTCAGCGCCTGTTCCGCGGTTAGCCGCCGGTTCGGGTCGAACAGTAACAGCTGTTTCAGTAAATCAAGCGCGTCAGGCGGCGCTGTTTTGAACGTTTGTCGCAAATCAGGCGCCGCGACGGATTGAAACTCCATGTAATCCGGAAGCGTTTTGTGTCCCGGCCAGGTTGTGTCTGTGGGTGTCCCAAGCGCGTTGTATATCCGCCCGAGCTGGTCGATATCACTCGATCCAGGCAAATACGGTTTTCTCAACATGAGCTCAGCGAAAATGCACCCGACGGCCCACAAATCCACGCCCGGGCCGTAAATTTTAGATCCCAGAAGTAACTCGGGCGCGCGGTACCACCGCGCGAACACCTGATGCGTGAACTTACGGTTCGGCGAGCCGAACACCCTGGCGAGGCCGAAATCCGCGAGCTTCAACGCCCCGTTAGGCGCTATTAGTAAGTTGTTTGGCTTCAAATCCCGGTGTAAAACCCAGGCTTTGTGGCAATACCCCACCGCCTTTAGCGTCATCTGCAAATAACTCTTAATCGCGGGTGTGCCTAGGTTTAAAAACTTGTCCTTGATCACGGCCTCTAGGTCGGACTCGCAGCACTCGAACACTAAATTCAGGTTGCGTTTATGCGGGAAGCAGTCCACCAACTCTATGACGTGCGGGTGCTTTAGTTCCTGCAAAAGCTTGATTTCCCGCACAGCGGTGAAGTTCACACCCTCTTTGTACTTGCCCAGGCGGATCTTTTTAATGGCGACGATTTTGTGCGTCACCGTGTCCTCCGCCTTTGTCACAACCCCGAACGTACCCTCACCCAAAGCGGCACCTTTAATGTACCGTTCCTTCCCGACCGGGATGCCCGACCGTGTGTGCGAGGCGTCCATCGTGCGACACCACGCTCACGGTACTCGCCTCGTCGCCGTCGTCTGTGAAGACGATGGGAGATCGGTGCCCACGGCTAAAAAATTGTCGACAACTGAAGTCGCGAGAGTCGGATCTCCTCGCGCCAGGACGGACGCGGGTTTTATAGCCTTCGCTCGCCCCTCGATCGCCAGTCGAACAGGCGCGTCTGGAGCGAGACGCGGTCTGGCTACGATGAGCGGTCTATCCGATGACTTCGCCAAGGTGCAGCTACAGGCTGCGCTGGCGACGAAGGACCTGCAGGAGCCCCGGCTCGGTGCGTACCCCCGTGACCTTTCGTCCTTTCAAGATGGGCACACGTCTCACCCTCAAATCTCGGACCACGCCCACGAGATCGCGAACTCACCACCCCTCACTCCCTCCAAAACAGAGTATCGCACGGTAACCGCGGTGAGCGGCCCGCTGGTGATTTTAGACAAAGTAAAGGTAAGAAGACGACGTGTTAATCTGGCGTACAAACCAACGAACACGCCCAACGTCGCCAACCCTAGATGGAAACAATCTCAGATTTGTCGTTGCTTGCGGTCGCGACGTCGATCGACGCGATGGGTAAAAACTAACAGTTTTCTTTCCACCTCACCTCCCACAATTAGTCCGCGCAATACGCGGAGATCATCAACATCAAGCTGGGTGATGGTTCCACTCGCAGAGGGCAGGTTCTTGAAGTGGACGGCGACCGCGCCGTGGTGCAGGTTTTTGAAGGCACGTCGGGTGTTGACGGGCGCAACACGAAGTTGGAATTCACGGGCGAGGTTCTGAAAACCCCGGTGTCGGAGGACATGCTCGGGCGAATTTTCAACGGGAGTGGCCAACCTATCGACGGAGGTCCACCCGTGATGCCTGAAGAATATTTAGACATCCAAGGCTCATCCATAAACCCTTCCGAACGCACCTACCCCGAAGAGATGATCCAAACTGGAATTTCAACCATAGACGTGATGAACAGTATCGCGCGCGGACAGAAGATTCCCCTGTTCAGTGCGGCCGGCTTGCCGCACAACGAAATCGCGGCGCAGATCTGCAGGCAAGCTGGGCTGGTGAAACAACCGAAGAGTGACATTGCCAATGGCAACGGAAAAGCCGACGACGGCCCGGATTTGATGACCATGGATGATGAGAAGAAAGCGGAAGCGGGCGATGACGAATTCTGCATCGTGTTCGCGGCGATGGGCGTGAATCTCGAAACTGCGAATTTCTTCCGCCGCGACTTCGAAGAAAACGGATCACTCGAAAAGGTTGTGCTGTTTTTGAACTTGGCGAACGACCCGACTATCGAGCGCATTATCACGCCGAGGATCGCTTTAACCACCGCTGAGTACTTGGCGTACGAGTGCGGGAAGCACGTGCTCGTGATTTTAACCGACATGAGCTCGTACGCGGATGCTTTGCGCGAGGTCAGCGCGGCTCGAGAAGAAGTCCCCGGCCGCCGAGGCTACCCGGGCTACATGTACACCGATCTGGCTACGATTTACGAGCGCGCTGGAAGGATCGAGGGTAGAAAGGGATCCATCACGCAGCTCCCCATCCTAACCATGCCCAACGACGACATCACGCACCCCATCCCCGACCTAACCGGATACATAACGGAGGGGCAGATTTACGTCGATCGGCAGTTACACAACCGGCAGATCTACCCGCCAATCAACGTGCTGCCGAGCCTGTCTCGATTGATGAAGTCCGCCATCGGCGAGGGCATGACCCGCGCGGACCACGGAGAAGTGAGTAACCAGCTGTACGCCAACTACGCCATCGGGAAAGACACGCTGGCGATGAAAGCCGTGGTTGGCGAAGAGGCGCTGTCATCTGAAGATCTTTTGTATTTAGGTACGTTTTTTATCCCGTAAAATCCTCCTCGCCTTTTAACGCGTGTTTCGTGTAAATCCTGACGGTTTTTAGTATGGATCCTATGAGGAATTCCTCGCAATCCCGTTACGAAGAACGCGGTACGTATATCCCCAGACTGTTACCCATACAAAAGACTGACTTCTGTTTTCCAAAATCCTAGAATTCCTTGACAAGTTTGAAAAGAAGTTCATCGACCAAGGCAACGAGGGGCGGTCGATTTTCGAAGCGCTTGACTTGGCCTGGTCCTTGCTCCGGATCTTCCCGCGAGAACTTTTAAGGAGGATTCCGCAAAAAACACTGGACAAGTACTACGACAGGCACACGTCGATTCCGGGACAGTGAGAAGGGGGGCGAGAGACGTAGAAGACGCTGAAATGAAAAACATTCTCATCATCATTTACATTTTTGCTTGGTTTTTCCCGTTATAAATCTCATCAGATGTCGTTTCCATCGTCATCGCCACGACCCGGACCGGGGGCGCATAGTCGCGCGCGCTTTCGGGTTTTAGGTGCGCTTCCTCTTCCCGTGGCGCGTCGTCGTTGGAACCGTGAATCACAGACGGGTATCGTCTGTTCCTCGTGTCAGCCCAGTTGTTTCGAAAGCGTCGGCACTTACAGATAAAGATGATTCGGTAAGCGAAGGTCTACCAATACTCCTCTCGGTGGTGACGAACACAGCACAGCATGGACCGCACCCGCACCACGGACCATCCGCTATCTACATCACATCATGACAATGCGCAAGCCCCGGTGTCCCCGAGTGCTTTTCAAGGCAGTGCTTTGGACGGAGGGAACACCGTGCGTCGCTCCCGTTCGCGATCGGGATTCGGGATCAGAGGTGATTCTAATTTGGATGGCTTCGCCAATGGAGACGGCTCGGGTTTTGGTTCATTCGACCACGGTAACGGAGGGTTGCTAAGTTCTAGCAGCAGACCCAAACACAGCCGCCGTACACGTTTGAATCGTGTGCGCAACCGTGTTTCCGGCGCCGCAAAAGAACGCGTCACCCGGTTCAAGAAACTCCCGCGGGCGGCGAAACTTTTTCGGTTAGTCGCCGCGATGCTCGCCTTCACTGCGGCGTCCAACGTGCTGCAGTGCGGGTCTTTACTTTCCTGCGGTGGAGCTGGTTCTTCGAGCTATGGGTATGAATCCGTTGGGTACGAGCCGAGCGCGTTAGCCAAGGAGCAAGCCGAGCTTTATGTGAGAAATGGAGACGAAACATTGATGGATGGAAGCAATGGAAGCGGGACACAAAAACAAAATAAAAAAGAAATCCCAAAAATTCCTAAATTGATCCACCAGACGTACAAGTCGAACGACGTCCCAGAAGGCGCGAAGCCGATGATGCGAACCTGGGTTGATGTGAACCCTGGCTGGACAACTAATTTCTACGACGACAAGGCGTGTGTTGAGTTCGTTAAATTAAACTTTCCCGAGTACTGGAACGCATACAGTTCGTTACCAAAAGACGTCGAGCGGAGTGATTTTTTTCGGTACCTCGTGGTTCTGAAACACGGCGGCGTCTACTCCGACATTGACACGGAATCAAGGGTTCCTCTGGATTCGTTCATTCGAAAAGACGACTCTTTGGTCGTCGGGTGGGAAGGTGAGTTCGAAACGGATGAGATGGCGTACTCACGGCACTTCGTTCGGAGACGGCAAGTCCTGAACTGGGCGTTCGCGGGCGCGCCCGGGCATCCCGCGCTCCGCGAGATTTGCGATCACATCGCGAACAATTTCGAAACAACCTTCTCGAACAACACGAACCGGGACACGCTTGAACGCACAGGGCCGGGGCCGTTCACGGATGTGGTGCTTAAATATTTTTGGAAGTATAGCAGGGCGAAAGGAGTCGTGGACCCGGAGGTATCTGGGGAAACAGGTGATAGAAAGGAGACGAAGAGAGTGATGGAGAGAGAATCTGAAAACTCCGAATCTGAAAGTTTCGATCGCGAAGCGAATCCCGAAAATTCCAAACCTTGGCGCGTTCGCGTTTTGCCCAAAGTGTCCTTCGGAACGCACCCTTCAGGAGAGGACGGGGTTTCGCAAAGTGACAAACACGTGCTCATCGCGCACAAGTTTTTAGGGTCTTGGAAGAGCGGCAAGGGGTGGAGTTCCGGGAAATCGATAGGAGATTTACTTTTGACTTTTTATCACAGCGTTCGCGGGGACTTGGTGCAACACCGCGCGCGGAGCGTCGTGAACGACAAGTGGTACGCGATGCCGGCCGTGAACGCGAAGAACGCGTACCCTGTTTGTACCACTTTTGATCCACCTTTTGATATGCTCACGCACTTGCTAGGCAGTTCGCCTGTGGAGTTGGATGGTATTGTCTCGGGTACCTCTAGTGTACCCTCCGGCGCTGCTTTGACGATGTGGGGTAGCGAGTCGACGCGAGTAAATCCTACCGCCGCTGACGCGTTGGTGGGTTCCCTCGAGACGATGAGAGATGGCCAAAAAACAAACGCAAAGTTCGTGTACCTCGTGGACGTCAACGCCGGGTTGGGGTACTTATCCCTCGCCGCTGCATCCCGGGGTTTCCGTGTCTCAGCGGTCGAGCCCGAGAAGCACGCGAGTGAGCTGTTCACCGCCTCTACAATCCACAACGGGTTTGACGATTTGATAGAAATTCAAAACAAGCGCGTGGGCGGTACCAGCGAAAAACACTGCGCCGCGCTCGTCGCGGCGGTTTCGCGACAACGTTTGAAAGGATCGAACGCGTTTGGACGTGAATCATTGATCGACGTTACGGAAGTGACCATTGAGACACTTCGAGTTGCGAAGTTGAATCGAGGGGAAGCGGTGAATCAAGGAAGTGCTTCGGGGAACAAAGATACTGTGGAACTCTCCGGGCGTCGTTTGGGACCGAAAGACGTGGGGCGTAAATACAAACAATTTGATTTTCCCGATTTGTGGACCGAGCCGCGCGTTCCGTTTGAGTGCCCTTTGGCGGATGAACTGGGGATTATCGGGATGAATGATTTGGTTTCCATGGATGATGAACTAACCGGAATTGGTGCGCTAAGGGTCGCGTCGGACGGGTGGGAGCT
>MDSY01091048.1_pt1 | contig 17578 bp, 16 predicted proteins | sample 811131 | NCBI WGS metagenome assembly MDSY01 (sample SAMN05326643, study PRJNA326480) | marine metagenome | isolation source: seawater | place: Atlantic Ocean: South West | collected 2010
ATACAAAAAAATTTAATTCAATAAAATTTAAAAGCCATGACTTCAGACTTTGTATAGAGCTTCCTTACAATGTAAGTAAAAAATCATTCAAGTATGTGGAAATTCCAATGCATGAAAGAAAAAGATTGGCTGGTAATAAAAAAGTTAATGAATTTAAAGATGGTTTTTTAATATTAATTTCTATATTAAGACTCTTGATAATTAAAAAATGAAAAAAAAAATAGCATTAATTACTGGAATAACTGGTCAAGATGGATCATATTTAGCGGAACTGTTATTAAAAAAAAATTATATTGTTCATGGTGTAATTAGGAAAACATCATCTTTTAATACATCAAGAATTGATCACCTGTATGTAGACCCACACAATAAAACTAATTTTTTTTTACATTATGGTGATCTAACAGATAGCAATAGCATATATAATATCATAAATAATATTAAACCAGATGAAGTGTACAATCTTGGTGCACAAAGTCATGTAGGAGTTTCTTTTGAAAATCCAGAATATACCGCCGAAGTATCAGGCATTGGAACTTTAAGGATATTAGAGGCAATAAGATTTTTAAAGATGAAGAAAATAAAATTTTACCAAGCAAGTACATCAGAATTATTTGGAGAAACATATGGAAAAAATATTTTTAATGAAAAATCAAAGTTCCATCCAAAATCTCCGTATGGTGTAGCAAAATTATATTCTTATTGGATAACCTCAGTTTATCGAGAATCTTATGGAATTTTTGCTTCTAATGGAATTTTATTTAATCATGAAAGTCCAAGAAGAGGGGAAACTTTTGTAACTAGAAAGATCACGAGGTTTTTAACTAGAAAAAAATTAGGTTCAAATGAAACACTTTATTTGGGAAATATTAATGCAAAAAGAGATTGGGGTCATGCAAAAGACTATGTAGAAATGCAATGGAGACTATTACAGCAAAAAAAACCAGACGATTTTGTAATAGCCACTGGTGAAGCTTATAGTGTTAAACAATTTATAGATATAGCTGCAAAATTCTTGAAATTAAAAATTATTTGGAAAGGAAAGGGTCTTAAAGAACAAGGATTTATAGTTCACAATAATAAAAGAGAATTAATAATAAAAATAGATAAAAAATATTTTAGACCAAATGAAGTACATTATTTAAAAGGAGATTCAAAAAAAGCATATAAAAAGTTAAAATTTAAACCAAAATTTTCATTCAGAGATCTTGTAAAAGATATGATTGAGAATGATCTAAAATTAGCGGCAAAAGAAATTCATTAAATTTTTAATGGAATTGTTAAAATTAATACCTTTATTTTTTATAGTTTTTTTTTTATTAAATTATATTTTAAATAAATTTACGTTTTTATTAGATAATAAAAAAAGCTCTCCTCATAAAATATTTATTGAAAAAGACACAAAGCCAGTGTTTTCAGGGGGTATTTTTATTTTATTGTCAATATTCTTTCTAATACCAAATTATTTAATAAATTTTAAGATTATTATTTTTTTAATATTTATGACCGGTTTTTTATCAGATATAGGTATTTTAAAATCTGCAAATCTTAGGTTCATAATACAGATACTTCTAGTATTATTTTCAATAGTTATTTTAGATAATTATGTTCATAGTACGAGATGGGACTTTTTAGATAACTTATTAAAAAATTATTATTTTAATTTATTTTTTACTTCATTTTGTGTTCTTATTCTTATTAATGGAACAAATTTTATAGATGGTTTGAATACAATTGTTATTGGATATTATTTATTAATCTTATTTTTTATTTTTGGATTTTATACTGAAAATAATAATTACTTAATTGACTCTCAATTTATAATATATTTTTCTGCAGCTTTAATTTCACTATTAATTTTAAACGCAATTAATTTGTTATATTTAGGAGATAATGGTGCTTATTTAATATCATTTGTTGTTGGTCTGTTGTTAATAGACCTCTCGAATCAAACTGAAAGTTTATCCCCTTATTATGTAGTAAATTTACTTTGGTACCCAGCATACGAAAATTTATTTTCAATAGTTAGAAAAATAAAGAATAAAAAATCAGCTCTAAAAGCCGATAATTTTCATTTGCATCAATTAATATATTTATTTATAAAAAAAAATATTAAACTAAAAGCGAAAATTATAAATACAATATCAGGTGTTTCAATTAATGTATTTAATCTGCTAGTGTTCCTTTTTGCAACAAATAATTACTCAAATACAAAAATTCAAGTAATAATACTGCTCTTCTCATTAGCAGCATATAATTTTTTATATATTGTTTTAAAAAAAAAATTATAAAAAAACTTTAATAATTTTCTAGATATAAATTTTAAAAATTGATGTAATCAAAAAAGAAATTGAAAAAATAAATATAATACTCATTGACTTAAAAGATAATTTTTCAATGGTATTAAAAAATAATTTATTTTTTATGAATAAAAATGCAATAATATAAAAAAGAGGATCATAAGCCTCATGATAAATAACACCATCAACTTCCATAAATATTAATAACATAAATAATATTAGATCAAGAAGAATATCTTTATTATTAGTAAATCTTTTGGAGATTATAAAAAAAATATAAATACTTAAAAAAGAAATAATATAAAATAAATAATTATTTAATAATAGTTGTTTTGATATTTTATAAAAAAAACCACCAGAATAAGGAACAACAAAACTAAAATTGATTGTCAAAATAATTAAATATATTATTGAAAAAAAAATTATCTTATTATCAATGTTAAATAATTTAATTTTTTTAAAATTACAAAGTAGAAATGGTATTGAATAAAAAAAAAGTACAGACGAAGCTAAGGAAAAAGTAGTTATACTATTTGATCTGAAAAACCAAGGTCGAAACCACTCATTTTGGCCTAAAATTACAATGAAATAAAAAGCAGGTGCACTTAAGATTATGTTGATAAGCATGTAATAAAAAAATTTATTTGATAGGCCAAGTATTAAATACAATTTTAAAAAAAAATAAAAACTAAAAATACAATAAATAGGTCTAAAATAACTTGCTAAAGCTAAGTATAGAACATGTAAAAAAATTAAAATTAGATTTCTTTTTTTATTATTTTCAAGCTTTAAATAATAATAAAAGGAGATAGCAAGAAAGGTTAATCCTATAATATTGTCATCAATCCAAAAAGCACCCGCACGAAAATAGGGTGAAATAAAAAATATTATGGGTAGTAAAATTTTAATGTCATTTTTTTTTAAATTAAATTTCTGTTTAAGTGACAAATAAACAAATAAAGGAAGTAATAGGATGAAATGCATATTTAATAGTCTGCCAGCAACTTCACCAAAAAAATCATGCATAAACATGAAATATAATATGTAAATAGGAGAATGCGGAATTGCGCCTCCCTCAAGATTGTCATATTTTGAGATAGTACCAATCACATCTTCTTTCATAGTGGCTGCTGCTTCTAAATGAATCTTGTAATCTGGAATTGTACCGGTAACAAAATCTTCATTATAAAAAAAACCCAGATACATTGATAGACATAAAAAAAAGTAGATATAAAAAATTTTATTTTTGCTTATTGACATTTTTTAAGAATTCAATTTTGTTAAAAATAATTGGACCAACTAATTTACCAAAAAATCTAAAAAAGAAATTAATAGTAAAAATTCTAGAATTTTTATCATATATCGTAAATATAGTTTTAATTGTATAAAAAAAATAAAGAATACATTTCAAATAGTTGATTATATAACCAAGAAAAATACCATGCATTTTTCTATCAATATAATTTCCCAATACACCAAGTCTAAAACTTCTTGAAATTAACCAGTAAATATTATTTCTATGTTTATGAATTTTTTCATAAACTTGAATATTTTTATTCCAAAAAATTTTACAACCTTTTTGATTGAGAAGTGAGAAAAAAAGTTGATCTTCACCCATTCCAAATTTGTTAAGAAATTTATCAAAAATTAATCTTTTATTCTTAATTATATTATATTTAAAAAAAACATTATTAGTTGCTGCCCATTTAACATTTGTTGTGTTTAATTTATATTTTTTCTCAAAAAATTTTGTGTAATTAATATTTTTTTTATCTTCAAAATATATTTGTGGCCCAGTAACTATGTCGGCTTTATTTTTAGCTATTACTTTCAAAATATTTACTAACCAAAACTTACCAACTTTACAATCATCATCAATAAAAGAAACAAAGCAAGGTTTTAAATATTTCAATTTATTTAAAGCTTTATTTCTAGCATACACTACACCTCTTCTTTTTTCGTTAACTTGAACTATCTTATATTTATATTTTTTTTTAATTTTTTTAACTAAATTAAATGATTGATAACCAGAAGTATTATCTATAATTAAGATTATAATTTTAATTTTAACAGAATTGTTTAATTTTTCTAAACTATATAAACATTCCTTGAGGCTTTTATTTCTATTGTAAGTACAAATACAAATTACCAATGTTTTCATTTAATTTCTAATTTAATATATTTTCTAGATTTTTAAAATGTTGAAATGAAGTATAAAATTTTGTTCTTTTCTTAATATCAATTTTTTGATCTAGTAATTCAGCACTAGTTTTTTTTCTAAATATTTCAAATGTTTTTAGTAAGTCTTCGTGTGAGCCATTTGTGAATAAAAACTCTTCATTATTTATAAATTCTTTAGGTCCATTAGGGCAGTTACTTGAAATAATATTTGTATTCATTGCGCCAGCTTCTATAAGAACAAATCCAGGGTCTTCCCAAAGAGAACTTAAAACAAAGCATTCTGCATATTTTAAATATTTAAACACATTATCTTGATGTCCCAATAAAAAAGCTTTTGAACTCAAATTGAATTTATTGATCATGTTATTCAATAAAACTCTATCCTCACCTTCACCTAATATATAAAGTTTATATTCAGGGTATTTTTTATTTAATTCTAAAAAAAATTTTAATAATAGAGTAAAATTTTTTTGATTTGTTAATCTACCTATACCCAAAATATATTTTTTATTTTTTATCTCTTCATCTAATTTTTCATTAATATTATTCTTGATATTTTTGATGCTTATTATCGGATCTTTTAAAAGTACAATTTTATCGATGTCAAATATTTTACTTCTTTTAATAGTCTCGAGAGTTGATCGTGTTGGACATGTAATTTTATAAATTTTTTTTGAATACAATTTCCAAAATATTCTTCTAAAATAATTTAATTTAGGTAGCCCTGAAAGTCTCAATATTATTTTAGTTTTTTTGTTAAAAAGTGGTGATAAGAAAATTGGCAAAGATGTTACCAAGTGTATTATTAAGTAATCTGGTTTTTCTTCGTTAATAACTTTTAATAATCTTTTTAAACTCACCAAAAATATAAAAATATAAGATAATCGACTTTTTATAAAACCACCTTTTGGTATTAATTTTGTAAAGTCTTTTTCAAAAAGATTTTTAAAAAAAAGGTCTTTTTCATTGTTTTTTTTATAATCATTCCATTCACCAATAGCGTTAATGATGCTTACAGAATATAAATTTTTGTTTTGGTATTTTATTAGACTTTTAGCTGAATTGAGTACAGCTGAAATAGTTGCAATGTTAGTAAAAAAAGGAGACCAATAAAATATTTTCATTTTTTATTTTTTAGCAGCAAAAAAAATTCCAATTGGATAAATTTCTTTAAGTTTGGTTTTAATAAATAGTTGCAAAATAAAATCAAAAAAAAAGCATATCAATAAAATCATGTGATTAATTAACGGCAAATATTTGGCATATGATTGTATAATTGAAAAACAAGCCACAAAAGGACCATGACCCAAGCATTTTATTTGAATTTCACGAAAGTCGTTTTTTTTTAGCGTTTCCAGAAAGTAGTCCTTTGTAAATCTGAAATAATCTTTAGGGGCAGCGTGTACTTGATATAAAAATGGTGTAGATCCATATAGGTTTCCACCTTTATTCAAAATTCTTCTGATTTCTTTAAGAGTAATAGAATGATCATCTACATGCTCTAAAACATTATATATTAAAATATTTTTGTATGTATTAGATTTGATATTTAATCTTTTTCTTAAATCTAGAGGTATAATTTTTTTATTTTTTTTATTATCAATATTTGAATAGTCAAAGGTATTTTTATTTTTTGTAAAGTAAGAGAAATTTTTCTTATAATTTTCTGATGCACCAAACTCTAAACTTTTGCCTTTTAGAAATAATTTTTTGGTTTCAATAATTTGAAAAATTCTTAAAAGTGAGTAGTTTTTTAATAAAAGTATTGTGATTATAAAAAAATTTTTCATTTTATGTTTTTGAGTTAAAAAATTCGCATTTGATAATAGTTGTAATTTTCTTTTTCATTGTTTCTAACTATTTAATACTTTATATTTTTTATCATGGTTAATTTTAAAAAAAACTCTCAAATCGTTATATTGTTGATATTAATAATCATTTTTTCGATAAATACTAATTTTTTTAGGAACCTGTATGAAATAGCTTTATATAAATTTGACAATCGAATAGCACAAAAATATGATTATTGTGCTGGTGAAAGTATTGGATATTTACTTTACATTAAAAAGAAATATCAAATAAATGATAACCCTAAAATTGTAAATTATATCCATACGCCGAGTGTTGATTGGTCAATAATCAACACCAGGAAAGTAAATAAAAATTCTAATAAATTAATTTTTTTAAATTATCCTGGATCGAATTTTACAAAAGAATTAAATAAAATTAATAATAATTTATTTGAGTTAAAAGATGCTTACTTTTTTCAAAATAGATTTTCAAAAATTGAAAATATAAAAATAATAGATAGTTCAAATAATTTAATAAGTTTTAATTCGAAGATAAGCATTTACACAATTGATAAATCTAGAAATAGAAGAAATATTAAAAACTTAAACATGCAAGATAATTTAGACATAAACTTAAAAAAATTAGATTTAAATGAAAAAAAACTATACTTTAAGGTCAATGATAATCGGACTAATAATTTAGAGAATATAAAAATTAAAGTTAGTTTTAAAAATAAATATAATTTAGATGATTTTAAAATAATTAATAATACAGACAAATGCTATTATGTTGAACAAATATGATTGAATTATTACAAATAATTTTTATTTTCTTTATTTTCTTTTTATCTCTTACAGTTCCAATTAATGTTTTTAAAACTAATTTAACAATAGATAAAATAAATTTTAATTTAGATATAGCTTCTTTTAATTTGTTAATAAATTGTAATATTTTACTTTTACTATCTATTTTACCGATATCTTTAAATTCATATAATTATCTTTATGTGATATTTTGTTTTTTCATTTTTATTTATATTTACTTTATTAAGCATCATCAATTACAAAACTTTAAAAAAAGTTTAGCATTTTTATCGATTTTTTTTATTATATTTTTGATTATTGCAATTAGTGTTGCAAATGAATTGAACCTTGGTTGGGACGCAAAGTATTTTTACTATATTAAGGCATTGTTTTTTGTAGAGGATCAAATACTTTATGACATAAAAAAATTTGTTTTTGGTACTTGGCATCCACATCTAGGCTCATATTATTGGGGCTTTTATTGGAGTTTGATGCCTTTAAAAATAGAATATTTTGGAAGACTATTTTATGTTTTTATTCTTATTTTTTCATTGTTTTATATATGCCATGATAACTTCAAAAATTACTTTAAAAATAGCGTAGTATTTATTTTATTAGTTTTATTTTTTTATAGTTATGAGAGATTTTCAGGTTTACAAGAAATTTTAATTTTTTCATTTTTAGCAATTTTATCAAAGTATTTTTTTCAAATAAAATATTCTGGGAATAAATATCATATATTTTTTATTATATTAGCATGCAATCTTATGATGTGGTTTAAGGTTGAAGGAATTGTATATTCCTCAATTATAATTTTGATATTAAATTTAAATAATCATATATCGCAAAAAGTAAAAATTTATTCAACTATATCTTTTATTTTTTTATTCGTATTAAAAGTTGCTATTTATCAACTCTTTAATGAAAAGACTAATTTTTTGATAGAAACAAGTGGCCACCCCTATTATTTAGAATATATTTATAATTTAAATATTGATTTTATTTTTTATAAAATGAAATTTATTCTACCTTTTTTAATATTTTATACTCTTAATAATATTTTTTTTATTATAGGAATATTGCTTTTACTGATAACAAATTTAAGAAAAGATAAAGATGATTATATAAAAAATATAAATATTTATTTTATTTTAAGTCTAAGTTTTATCTTTTCAGCTTATATTTTTAGAGATATGGAAATTGAATATTCTGTAAGAACAACTATGGAAAGAGTTATTTTCACTTCTTCAGGTTTTTTTGTATTTTTTGTAGTAAATTTTATAAAAAATTTTAAAAAAAATTAATTTAAAAATATCTAACATAAATCTTAAATAAAAATTCTGGTACCATCCTATAAATAAACATAATTATTGACCAATATTGAGGTACATAAAGTGTATTTTTTTTTGACTTATATGATCTAAATATTTTATTTCCAACGAAATTTGTACTTGCCACCATAAATTTTGGAAAGTTAAAGCCTTTTATCATTTTGGTATTTACCCAACCAGGTTTTACAGTAATCACGTGAATTCCTTTTTTATAAATAGATTGTCTTAAGCCATCTAAATAACAGCTAAATCCAGATTTAGCTGAAGAATAAACACTATTTTTTTTTTTTCCTCTATCTCCTGAAACAGAGCTAATTCCTATAATTGTTTTTAGGATTTTCTGTGATTGATATGCTTTCAGTGAATTTTCTATAAATTTTACAGGAGATAAATAATTTATCTTTATTATTTTTTCAAAATCTTTTTCTTCTATTTGTAAAAACCCACAAGCAATTAAAATAACTTCAGGAGAATCTTTATTTTCTTTAAAAAAATTACTCATTTGGTCTTCTTCAAGAATATCCATGGAAGTAATCTTGCATTTTACTTTATAAAGATTTTTTATTTCTTCTTTTTTAATCCTTAACTGTTCTAAGTTTCTTGAGACTAAATGAATATTAAAGTTATTCTTAGCAAATACTTTTGCTGTCGCATAACCCATATCAGAATTTCCACCTATGATTAAAATTCATCTCATTTTAAAAACCAAGCCTCTTTGATTGAAAAGATTTGATCAAATTAAGAGGATCATGCTTATTTTTAATTTCTTTAAATTTATTCAAGTCTTTGTATGAATTTTCGAAAAATTTTTTTGACATAAAAGAGTCTTTTGTAAGATAAACTTTTATATTATATGGAGATAGCAATAACTCAAATTCAGTATAAATTTTTTTTAAATCTTTATTCATTTTTAAATCTAAGGTTAAAGTATATCCTTTAGATGGAAATGATAAATAGTTCTTATTGCCAGGTCCTAACTCTTTTAATGTGCTTAAAAAAGAAAATTGTTTTTTATCTTGAAAAAATTTTAGAACTTTACAGATAATTTCTTCAAAATTATTTTCAGTAATCAAAATTTGAATTTGAATAAATCCACTTTTACCATACAAGTTATTCCAATTACTTATACTATCTAAAGGATAAAAAAAATTATCAAAATTTTGTTTAAATTTTTTATTATTCTTGTGAAGAAAATAATAAAACTTATTAAAAAAACTTATTACATATTTGCTTAATAAAAAACCTGGAAATATTTTTGGAATTGAAAATTTTATTTTTTCTATAAAGCTTAAATCTCCTTCGCTTGAATGATTTCCTATAAAAATAACTGACCGTCCTATATGTTCATTTTTTGCAAGTGCATCTATCCAGGCTACTAAATATTTATTATTGTTAAGTTTTTTAAACTTATCAATTGTTTCTTCTAAATTTTTTGTTTTTATTATCTGTGTATCTATTATTTTTGAATTTATTTTTAATAGTTTTATTTTAGCAGATACAATAATTCCTGTTAAACCCATCCCCCCACAGGAAGCATGAAAAAGTTCTGAATTTTCTTCTTTACTGCAATTATATAAAATACCTTCAGATGTAATAACTTTTAACGAAAAAACATAATCACCAAAACTTCCATCTAAATGATGATTTTTACCATGTACATCACTTGCAATAGCCCCACCAATAGTTATAAATTTTGAACCTGGAGTAACATTTAAAAACCAGCCTTTTTTAATAATTAGTTTTAAAATTTCATTTAATGAAAAGTTTGAACTGCACTCTAATATTCCTAATTTATCATCAAATTTGAAAAATTTTTCATAATTCTTTAAAGAAATGACATTGTGATCTAGAGAACAATCACCATAGCTTCTTCCCAAACCTCTTGTAATAGAATTTTGAATTATACCACTTATATATAAGTTGCTTATGTCAGTATTATTTTTTGGTAAATGAATGTTTGAAGTAACATTTATGTTGTTGCCCCAACCACTTAGGTTTTCTTTAAAATCCATTATATTTTAATTATTTTTTAAAAAAGTATAAAAATCTTTTTTGCAAAATTATTTTTAACATGTTCAAAGCTGTTATTCCAGATTTTATATAGGTTCCAGATAATTTTGAAATACCCATATTTCTTGGATGATAGTTAACAGGAATTTCAATTACTCTAAACCCCTTATTAATAAATTCAATTGTTAATTCTGGTGCAAAAGCTGCGTTAACTGAAATTATGTTTTTTTCAATTTTATTATATTTAGTTCTCCAAAAAGCTCTATATGTACATCCTACATCAGAAAGTAGTGTTTTATTCCTTGGCCAAATTAACGAAATAAAGTTACCAAAAAGTTTATTAAAAAAAATTCTTGGCCTATCCATATTTGCTTTATATTGGATATACGCGGGGTTTGTTCTTGTTCCTTGCACCACATCATTATCCATAAGGCAATTTAATAATTTTTCTAAATCTGAGCTTCTGAATGTTCCATCAGCTTCTGCGAGAACTATAATATCAGCATTAGATTGTTTTATTCCAGATCTTATAGCATCACCATAGCCTAAATAATTATCTGATATAACTTTAGCTCCATTTTTTCTTGCTATTATTTCCGTTTTGTCTTCAGAAATTTTATTCGCAATAATAACATTATCAACCGCTTTTTTAAAATCCCTAACTACAAAAGATATATTGGCTTCTTCAAGATATGCAGGAATTATAACATCAACTGTAAATTTTTTATTTTTTCTGATCTTTTTTTCAAGCTCATAAATATCCACCCTTGTATTAATATTACTGTAGATATTATTTAATTCATGATATTTAGAAATTTGAGACTTATTTAGTAAAGAAAATAACGGGGTTTTTATATTGTTCTCTAAATTTTTTACTACAAGTTCTGTAAAGTTTTTATCCAAGCAAATTAAACCTGTACCAAAAAAATCAGATACAATTTCTTTACTTTTTTCTACAGAATTAATGATTGTTTCATTTTCAAAGTCTAAGGTCACAGCATAATTTTTCAAATATTCATCTGGAAAATTAAGTTTTTTAATTGCAACCATAGTGGTGAAATCTTTATTAGATATTGCCGTGCAGAAACTTTTAAAGTCAGACTCATCATAGTATTCATCAACTAGTGTTAAGAGAATTTTTTCATTTTTATTAATTATTTTATCAATATTTTTAATAGCCAATAATAATTCTAAGCCTTTTTGATTGCTTATATTGTCATTAATAATTAATTCGACGTTATTAAACTCTTGAATATTTTCTATAAAAAATTTTTCAAATTTTGTAATTACTATATAAATTGTTTTTGGTTTTAGATTTTCATTTATTAAACGAATATGTCTCTTTAAAAGTTGCTCATTATTAACTTCAATAAATGCTTTTATATTCTCTTTTTGACCTAAATTAATTCTATTGCCCTTACCGCCAGCCAAAATAAAAGCTTTATCGATTTTATTATAAATTTGTGACATTTAAATAGTTATTAATTAATATTTTATATTTATATTTATATTCAGGTTTTTAAAGTAATTTATTTGATATTTCGTTTGCTAATCTTAGGCTCATTTGAATTATAGTATAAGTTGGATTAGCATACCCACTAGATACAAAATTGGAACTTCCCAAAACATATAAATTTTTATTGTCATGAAGTTTCAGATTTTCATCAACCACAGATGTTTTTGAGCTATTTCCCATTCTAGTTCCACCTATATGATGGTTAACACCAAGACTTTCATAATTTTGAAGATTTTCTATTTCTTCCTTTATAGCAATTCTACCAGAATCAGTTTTTCTACAAAAATCTCCAAAATTCTCTAAAATAGTTTTAGCATTTAAAAGTGAACTTTTAGACTGAAAATAAAATAATTTTGTTATTGGAATATCTAAACTGTCCTTTAAATTTGGGTGAAGTGTTATTTTATTTGTTATTTTAGGTTCCTCTTCTATTTGCAAAAATATATTTCCACATTTTAGATCTTTACTAAATACTTTTCTTGCAATTTTTTTACCTAATTCTGGGGCAACGCATAGTAAGTCTTTAATTATTTCTTTATAAATCTTAGTATCTTCAACTGCATTCATATAGAGTGCGCCACCAAGTATATTTTTTTCTTTTCTAATATTTTTAGTAGTTGCTATATGTACTGGACCTTCATATTCGATGTATTCTTCCTTAAGTATTTTTTTAAATTTTTTTTTTTTTATTACTCCAACACCTCCTAGCATCCATGGATGACACATCCAATATTTTCCAATTGGTAAATAATTGTTAATAAACCCGTCATTTTTTTCTTTAGTCCATAATAAAATTCTAGAGTTTTCAATTCCACCACAAGCAAGGATAAAAAGTTTTGATTTAATCTCGTACTTTTTTTGTTTTGAATAACAGACTGCATATTGGGTAAAATTATCATTGCCTTCAAAATGTGAAACCTGTGTTTTTAAAATTAATTTAATATAATTGGAATTTTTGATTTGGCTTCGAAACTTTCTTGCAAATCTCACTTTAGAATATTGAAATTCAATTTGTTCAAAATTATTATTTAATTCTATACTTCTAAATTCATTATTAATTCCAAGGATCTTGCAAGTTTCATTCGAATATATATCTAAATCTTTTTTATTAATATTCCAATTAGCAAAATTATAGTCTGCTAGAGGCTTGCACCATCCACCCCAATGACCACTAGTTCCACCAAATTGTCTAAGTCTATTATGAGTAAAATTTGATATTTTATCACCTATAACTTCAGCTTTATAGCTTTGCTGGGACTCATAGTTATATTTTTCATCTCCTGCCTCTATTATAATTGAACTAATCTTCTTTTTTTCTAGTTCGAGAGCCAGGGTAATTGCGGCAGGGCCACTGCCAATTATAACAACTGGCACATCTGATAAATCCACATCTTCTAAATTATTTACAATCATTAATCTTTTTGATTCAAATACCAAACAAAACCATTAATCTTTTTTTTATAGGATTTATTTTCTTTATCTTTCATTTCAAAAGAAAAACTTTTTTTTGAAATAACAGTAAATAATAAATTTAAAATTGATAATTTTAACAGTGATCTTCTCAATTTATTCATAATCAATCTTTAAATATTTTTTTTAAAATTTTCATCTTTTTTAATTTCTTCCAGATAATACAAAATCGATAGCATAATCCAAAGATTTGATCCACTAAAGGTAGAAAACATGCTTCCACTTGGGAGTAAAGGTAATAAATATACTAAAATATATAATGAAATAGAAAATTTGAATATTTCAACTTTTTTATAAGCACCATATAAAGCCTTTAAGACATAATTTAATAAAATACCCAAAATCAAAAAATACCCTATTAAACCCTGCTCAGACAAAAGCTCAAAATGTATTTGATGAGGATGAGTTGAACACCTCTGTAAAGAATATTTTTTATCTTTATTGAAATATTTTTTTTTATGGCAATCCCATCTAAAATTTTTACTTCCAACACCCAATAGTGGATTTTCTTTAAAAATTTTCCAAGCTACATCGTAATGAGAAAAATATATTATATTTTCAAACAAATCTTTACTATTATTATTTTTAGAAACACTTATTCTTTCAAAAAATTCTGTATATTTTTGTTTAATATTTTGATTAAAATTAAATAATAAAAAAATACCTATAAATAAAATCAATAAAGTTTTTTTTTTATCGATAAAAAATTTTTTATTAGGAATAAATATAAATATAATTGATAGAATTATAATTGTTCTTATAAAATTTGATCTTTCTCCAGTGATAAAAATTGTTATTGGTAATAATATTATTAAAATATTGAATAAAATTTTATAAATTCTTATTTTATCTTTTAAATCAAGGAAATAAGTAGAAGAGATTAAGCCAAACAAAAGTAAAAAGGCTCCCACAACCATTTCATTTTTAAAAAAACTAACAACTCTACTATGATCTGGACTAATAAATCCAAAAATATTATGACCAAAAAATTTTTCAAAAAAAACATCAAATATTGTAATAAAAACTACTATTGACCAAACTTTAACTATTGAAGTGAAATTTAGCTTGAATTTGAATATTAATGAAAAAGAAAAAACCAATAAAATATATTTAATAAAGCCAAGCGATCTAAATAAGCCCTGGTAGATATATTCATAATCAATTTTAAAAGTTATTGCATAAATTGAGTTAAATATAAGATATATTTGAATTAATATAAGTGATTTAAATAATTTACTTTTTGCCCATCTCCAATCATTAAATATGATTGAATATATTATCAGCGATATATTTAGACAAATTATATTAATATTTATTGCAAGATTTCCTAAAATTAAAGATATAGGTAACAGGCTAAAAAGAATTAAAATTAGATAGTTAAAAAAATTATGATTAGAAGAATTTATATAATTCATTTATACTTACAGATAATTTATTTTAAGTCATGATACAAATTTTAAATTTACTTTTTTTCTATTTTTTTTGTATTTTTTCGATTATTGGTTATGGGCTAATTTTTAATAGTCCCAAAAAAAGTTTTCAAAATATTGATTTAGGATTTGTGGGTCTCACAGGAGTTTTGGTTCTAATATTTATTTCATATTTTACAAATTTATTTTTTAAACATGGTTACGTTCATAATTCAATTATAATACTGATAGGGTTTAGCATATTTGTTTATAATATTATTAAATACTTTAAAAAAATAAAATTAAATCTTTATACTCTAATAATAATATTTTCTATAATGTTTATAGGGTTGATAATGTATAAAAATCACGATGATTTTTTTTATTATCACTTTCAATATACTCTAGCATTAGTAGAGTTTAAAAAAATATTTGGTCTTGGGTTATTAGAGCATGGATATAGAACACCATCATCATTATTTTACTTAAACTCTCTATTTTATCTGCCTGGTATTAAATTCTATTTATTAAATGCTGGAGCAATTTTTATTTTTGGCTTTAGTAATATTTTTTTAATTAATAAAATTTTTAGAAGATTTAATGAAAAAAATTATGATTATATATTTTTTTTATCCACCCTAGCATTTATTTATATAATTACAGCTTTTTATAGAATTGCAGAACATGGAACTGATAGGTCTTCATTAATTCTAGTCTTTATTTTTGCTATCATCTATTTAGAAAGCATAAATTTTAAAAAGAAACAGACAAACCACAATATAAAAGATTATTATGAAAAAATAATAATAGTAATTACTTTGATTATCTCATTTAAAAGTTTTTATCTGATTTATGCCCTGTTTATTCTTACTTGGTTTTATGAGCAAAAAAAAAATACACCTATAAAACAATTAACGAGAACTGTATTTGATAATAAATTTACTTATCTTTGTTTTTTTACTGTTGCTTTTGTTATTTTTACTACTTTTTCAAACACAGGATGTTTTATTTATCCATTATCTTTATCATGCTTTGAGAATTTTTCTTGGTCCATACCAGTCTATCAAGTGGAACAAATGAAATCTTGGTATGAGCTTTGGTCTAAATCAGGTGCCAATCCTAATAGTCGTGTATCTGACCCAGAGATATATATACAAAATTTAAATTGGGTAAGTAATTGGATTAAAAATTATTTTTTTACTAAAGTTTCTGATTTTTTATTTGTTTTATTTTTAGTATCATTTATTTGTATTATTTATTTAAAAACTACTCTTCAAAAAAAAATTAATAAAAAAGATCTAAATCACTTTAAAATCTTTTATCTTATGATTATTTTATTTTCACTGGAATGGTTTTATAATCATCCAGCCTTAAGATATGGTGGCTACACTTTAATTGCACTAATAATATTTATTCCAATAAGCATTTATTTGTCTAAATTTATTTATGATTCTAAAAAGCTGTTAAAAAAGTTAATTGTATTATTTTTACTATCTTCATCTATATATATGGTAAAAAATTATAATAGAATTTTATATGAAGTTGAAAAATATAATTTTAAACCAATCGATAATCCTTATTTTCATATTAATAATGATGGTTTTAAAGTTGGCAATCGTTTAAAGAATATAAAAAATGAATTTTATTCAGATAATACTAATATGTTTATTATACTTAACAAAAAAATTATTAATAAAGTTAAAAATTAAAACTTAATATTAGAAAATATAAATTATGAAAAATATTATTATAGTTACTGGTGGAGCTGGATTTGTTGGTTCAAATTTAATTAAATTTTTTTTAGATAAAACAAAGTTAAGGATTATTAGTATTGATAATTATTCATCTGGCAAAATAAAAAATCATGTAAAGCATAAAAGGGTAAAATATATAAAAGGAAATACTAAAGATATAAAAAAAATTCTTTCTTCAAAAAAAAAAAATATACACACAATCTTTCACTTTGGAGAATTTGCAAGAATTTACCAAAGCTTTCTCAAAATGGAAGAATGTATAAATTCAAACACCATAGGATCGAATTCAGTATTTAATTTTTGTTTTTCTAACAATATAAAACTTGTTTATTCAGCCACATCAGCATCTATTGGAAATAAAGGAATGGATAAAAATTTATCTCCATATGCATTTACAAAATCTAAAAATCTTGAATTGTTAGACAATTTAAATAAGTGGTTTGGATTTAAATTTGAAATTGTATATTTTTATAATGTTTATGGACCTAATCAAATATCGACAGGAAGTATGGCAACGGTAATAGGAATTTTTGAAGATCTTTATAGAAAAAATAAATCAATAACTGTGGTTAAGCCAGGTACACAATCGAGAAGATTTACACATATAGATGACACCATAAACGCATGCTATTTTGCTTGGAAGCAAGGTAAATGCAGACATTACAGTATATCAAATAAAGAAAGCTATACTATTCTTGAAGTTGCAAAAATGTTTAAAACAAAAATTAAAAAACTTCCATCCCGAAGAGGAGAAAGATATGCATCAGCTTTAACAGATATGAATTTGTCAAATCAAGTTTATAAAATCTTTGGTAAGATTAGGCTTAAAGATTATATAAAAAATATTATTAAAAGCTCTTAAATAGACAATAATTTCCTATTTACAATAAATTTATTTTAGGTATAACTCTCAAGCCGGTGATTATTGCGAAGGGGTAATACCCGATCCCATTCCGAACTCGGAAGTCAAGCCCTTCAGCGCCGATGGTACTTTGTCTTAAGGCACGGAAGAG
>MDSY01153346.1_pt1 | contig 17578 bp, 24 predicted proteins | sample 811131 | NCBI WGS metagenome assembly MDSY01 (sample SAMN05326643, study PRJNA326480) | marine metagenome | isolation source: seawater | place: Atlantic Ocean: South West | collected 2010
AAAAAGGATAAAAAAGATAAAAAGGATAAAAAAGATAAAAAAGATAAAAAAGATAAAAAGGATAAAAAGGATACAAAGATAAAAAAGATGATTAATTCATAATTTATCTTTGAATAATGAATTATGAATTAATATACTATATTATTGAACTATTTTAGATAATCCTGGTCCCATTTGTTGTTCACATGAATAGCATTTAGATGATCTAGCTAAATTAGCAATGTTTCCACCATATCTTTGAGCTAATTCTCTTTCACATGAGAAACATTTCGTAGCTCCTCCCATATATTTTTTATCATCTGGTAATTCACGTTCACATGAAAAACATTTAGTTGGCTGTGCAATGTAATAGCCGGTAAAACCCTCACATGTACATGAAAATACTGTAATAACTAGAATAATTATTACTACTATTAAAACTATATTTATTAATTCCATTATATATTATAATATTACATAATATATTTTATATATATACATTATAATGAATTATCAATACGTAGACAATAAGGAAATTAAAAATAATAAAATATTAGAAAGAAATAAGTTAGATAGTGATATTGTCTATACTAAAAAATTTCCTAATGTAGATATTAATGAATATAATTTAAAATTAAAAGTTACTAATAATGATACTATTAAAAATACCAGTTATAATAATAAAATATTTGAAAACCGAATAATGAATGAAACTTTTGTAAATTCTAAACCTAAGTTAGGTTTTATTGATTTTAAATATCAAAAAGATTAATTATATGACTTTAAAGTTGTTTCACGTTTTAACTAATCAAAGATGTTAAAACAAATTAATTTATTTTTATATAAATACATTATTTATATAATAATAAATGATATATTTTAAAAATATATCTTCTATAATACCTAATCGAAGAAAGATAATAATATATACTATAAGATTTAGCTTATTATGGTTAACATTTGAGTATATGGTATATATAATTGAATATAAAAAACTTAAAAAGGCAATAATTAATCTTAAAAAAGAATTAATTGGTAAATATAGTCAAAAACCTAAATATACATCCAGTATTGCAAAAGAGTTTTCAAATTATAACCATAATTGCGAAAAACATATTTTATTTACTATGAATAATTCTTTTAATTTGAGTAGTCAAAATTTAAAATCGGTAATTAATAATATAGAAAGATACAATGATAAATTTATAGATAACAATTATTCATTATTAGATAACGATAAACAACTATTATGTTTTCCAATATTATTTAGAATAATGTTTTCTATTTCAAATAATTATCAAATAATTAAATGGAAAATGAGATATAAAATACAAAAAAATATTATCAATAATGATTCTATATATGAAATTGTAGATAACTCTGAAAAATTTAAATATACTATTATTATATTTACCGGATTAGGTGGATCTTTATACCCTTTTAATAATATAATTAATAAATTAATAAAATTAAAATACCGTATACTGATTCCTATTTATTTACCAGCACAAGCATCTTTAAATTATAATTTTAATTGCTTTGAAGATAATTTTTATGAAAATTTATTGAATTATTTAATGGAAAAAAATATCAATTATTTTGATGTATTAGGATGGTCATTAGGAGGGATGCTTTACAGGGGGTTTGATACTTTTTTACATAAGAAAAATAAAAAAATGATAAAATTAGCTTATTTAATAGAGCCCCTGTTAGGTATTAGAGGTACATTAGATGTATATTTTTGCAAAAAGAGAACTTACAATGATACTATCAAAATAATAGATTCGGTAACAGATAAAAAATATAGCCTACATAATCGAATATTTGCATACATGTGTCATAGTCCAGTGGGATATGGTACAGGTAATAGTTTTTATAAATTTTATAATATGGGAAGTCATGAAATTAAATTTGATTATCCTAGATATCTATTTATATCATCAGATGATATAATAATAAATAATAAATTGGATACCGGTTTAATAGAAAAAAATTTCGATACAAATAAGATATTCTACAGATTAGGTTATCATGGAGGATGGATTAATAGTAGTAAAATTATACCTATATTTGAAAATATTGTAAAATTTGAAAAATAAGATTGAATTACTATAATAGTTTTTATATTAAACTAATAATTTTTGTTTTTAAAACATCTATATTAATTTTTTCTAAATTATTTAGTGATATCTTTTTAGGTACATTAAATATATAATTATGATAATAATCGTAATTATTTAATACTTCAATTACTTTAGATATTATATCATCATAATCACACCATATAATATAATCATTATATGGAAGTACATTTATTAAAGGACAATTTTCAGATATAACTATTATTCCACATCTTAATGCAGGTAATACTCTAAATTCTTCGAAAGTATGATGACTATTAGTTTGATGTATATTTATTAAAATCTTACTTCGTTGATATATATTTAATAATTCAATGTGATTAAAACAATTATTTTTGTTAATATGATTATTTATAGTTTTTTTAATTTCATTTAGAAATACGGATCGACGAAGTTTTGATTCATCTACAAAGGTAGTTAGTGTATCAATATCTCTATTATTTTTTATGTTGTAAAATTTATATAAAGAAGGTGATATGTATATATGTTTTTTAGAAAAATTTAAAAAATTATAATTCGATTTTACATGACATATATTAGGAATACTATAATCAATTATAATATCACAATTATTTAATTCTTTTGTAATTAATCTTATGATGTACTTATTGTTTTTATATGTTGTATTACTTTTTACACCGTTGATATTACTATCACTTTTTATTATGGTATGTTCTATATTAAATTTAATAATAATAGTTTTTTTGGAGTTACTAAAAGAATATTTATAATTACCTAAAATAATATTTATATTTAACTCATTATTAGATAAGATATCTTTAATTAATTCCACGATGTAATTAAAATAGTCTTTTACATATTTATAAGTACATTTATAATAAAAACATGAACTATTTATATTTAATAGCATAATATATTTTATTTATTAATATATAAAATGTTTAAATCATTAGTAAATTACATTTATATTCATATATATTGTATTAACAATTATTTGGAGATATTAAATTATTTAATTAATTGTATAAAAGAAAGTGGTTTATACGCGCATATAAAAGAAATTAGATGTGGCGTGTTATACAATAATAAAGACGATTTAAAAAATATACTAACTATTGATCCAAAAATAATTATTGCAATTACTAGTTTAGATAAAAATTTATATGAAAGACTTACTATCAATTTACTATATGAAGACTCTAAAAAAGAGGAGTTTAATGTTTTATATTTACATACTAAGGGTGTAACTAAACCCAGAAATGTTAATATCAAGAGTTGGGTAGAATATATGTGTTATTTTAATATATACAATTATAAAATATGTTTACAATTGTTAGATCAAAATGATACAGTAGGGGTTAATTTACAAGATAGAATCAAAGAAGAGGTACATTATGCGGGTAATTTTTGGTGGTCAAAATCTAAATATATTAGAAAATTAATTAAATGTATAGATAAGAAATATAATGCTCCTGAATTTTGGCTAACTAAAGATAAAATAGGCTCATACGCAAGTTTATGGCATTCAAACTGTCCGCATTACAAAAAAAGATATGATTCTGATATATATAAAAATAAGGGTACTCAAATTTATAGATTCAATTATAAATAAATTTGATTTAAATAAAATGCGATTATTGTTTAAAATGAACGAAACGTTATTTATTCATAAAACCATAGATACTGATATATTTACGATACAAGATGTATTAAATGATAATGCATGTTTTTATAGAGCAGTTGCTAATTCATTATTATATGGTTCGCCGTATAAATCAGTAAAATATATATTATCAATGAAAAGATGGGGAAATGTAAAATCAATTGATAATTTACAAAATACATATGGAAAATATTCTGATACGCAAGATTTATTAGCTAGAGAAATACAAAAATCTATTTTAAATTATGTAAAAAACAATAAAAATACAACAGTAGATATAATGGATGGAATACAACTAAAAGATGCAATTGAAATGATTCATAATTTAACATGGGAGGAGTATGTAAATTATTATAATACATTTGCCGGTGATATACAAATGGATGAGTTTAATAACGACGGTATTTTTATAGATCGATGGGGTGGTATTATAGAACAGTGGATAGTATCAGAAGTATATAGAATACCTTTAATTATATTAAATAGTCAAAAATGGGATAGTAGATATAATAAAATAATAAATGGTAAAATTATCAATAATAAACCAAATAAAGGAGTGCGATTAAAGATTATCAGTATTATTGGTAAAAAATATTTAAAAGATACCTTACCTATTTGTTTAATATGGCGTATGCATAATGATAATGGACATTATTTAGCTTGTTATATAAAAGATAAAAAAAATATTAAAAATATGATTATAAATAAATAATATTTTTCGACATAAAAATGACCGAAGTTTTATATCAGTTTTGTAAAGTTAACTTAGTAAATAAAGATGATACAGAAATATCCAATGAAGTTGATATGGATCACGATAGTATAAAAAATTATACGGACAATACTAAAATTGGTTTAAGTATATATCCAGTCGAAACATGTGATAAGGATGAATATATAACTTTCATAGGTGTTTTTGACTTTAACATATCCAATGATTGTAAATTAGTAGGTACTAATTTACTATTGTTAGGTGGCAATATAGCTCCGTCTTTTAAAATCTCGTATAATAAAGATCTTAAATATAAAAAAGAGGTAAGAGAGTTATGTAAAAAAACTTGGAATATTTCTAATAAAAATATTTTAAATATAAAACATATAAATAATAATCATAATTATCATAATTATCTAGTAATTTTAGATAGTAAAAAAGTTTGTAATAAATTTAAAAATTGTTTAAATATAATAGATTCCAGTAAATATCTATGGAAAACGTATTTCGGTATGTTGGATTACAATAAAGAAAACATCAGTAAATTATCTCTTAAATATAAATATTTAAGCTGTAATTCATATGAATATAATATTAAAATTCAAAATAGTTCACATTTTATCAATATAAGATCAATATATGATTCTATAAGTGCAGTAGTTTAGAGATATAATATAGTATATTTTGGTTTATTAAATTCTATTATTTGTTTCATGTATATTAATTGGGAATCTGATATATCATATAAAATACTATGAAAATTATAAACTAGTTTTATTATCCATAAATTTACTAATTTTAATAATATAGTAAATATTATTGTATAAACAATTGTATTATTGTCTACTAATTTATCATAATACTTAATATAAAATAGAATTATTAAAATGGTTTTGAATACAAAATTTAAAAATAACCATACTAGATATATTCTAATATTAAATTTCGATAAATTTTTAGTACCTTTATAGCCTATAGCAGATATAAGTATTATTGGTAAATAGTATAATCTACCATAACAAATAAACGCTATTGCACTTATAAATATATCTAATATGCAAAATAATTGTACACTTTTACTATAATTATAACATAATAACATTTTTTCAGTTAATGTTTTATTAGATACATCATTAAAATGTATTGTTTCTTCGCCTAATTCACAGTAATCGCTATTTAAACTCATAAATATATTTTTTTACCTTATTTTTAAATAATTATTAATATATATATTTATATGCTAATGAGATAAATTATTATTAAAAAGGGTTGGATTATAATATGGTAAATTTTTATAAATCAGATGTACATGTTTTATTTTGCTATTACTATGTGTATTTTTTTTAATTTCCATAGCGTTTTGTTTAGATGTTTCAACTAAAGAATCTATTAAATCGGATTTATTATTATAGTCCCATTTATTTAAGGATAGTAATTTTTTGTAACTTCTATCTAGTTTGTTTAATTTTATTTGTTTATTATTTAAAGATTGAATAGTAAATATTTTTATTATTTGAAATGTATTATCTTTTTTATAATAATCTAATACTACTTTACGAGTACTATATTTGTTTACTTCATTTAAAAAAAATACAACAGTAATATACTTATTATTATAAATATCTGTAAATACATACATATTCTCAATATTCATAAACTTATAACTAGTTTTATTATTAGTATTAATAAATTTTAATATATGATTTATTAGTAACACCGTTTCATTTTTTAATTTTTGATCCATATTAGTAACTGTATAAACTTCTTTTTTTATTATGTATTGCATTTTAGGTTTTTTATTTATGTTTTTACTAAATAGTTTTAATATATCATCTAAATTCTTATTAGGATATATAAAATTGTCTCTACTATATAGATGATTAGAATATGATTCTTTATTGTTTATTTTTAACCAATATTTGTTTATTAAATTTATAATACCTTTTCTATATAAAAATAGTAAGATTAAGATTAGTATAAGTATTAATATTATAATATATATCATTATTACAATATTAAAAGAAATTATTTATTCAAGTGATAAATCTTATATTATAGTTATAGTTTATAATATTAAAAATTTATCTAAATAATAAAGCAGCCAATATAGCTATTGCTAATAAATCAACTATACTTTCAATGGGTTTTACAATTGTAACATATTTAACTAAATACTCATTCCATAAAAATTTACCAAATATTAGTAGTAGTAAATATATAGTTATTACTGCTAAAAATAAAGGTAAGGTATCTATTTTTCGACCATCAAAGTTTTCTTTTTCCGGCAAAATATTTGAATAAAATTTTTCTAATACTCTGATCATTTATATAGTAAAATATTTTTATTTAAATTTAAAGTTTAATTTAATTTAAATTAAATTATTTTTAGTGGAGGCCAGTTTTCTATTTGGAAAATTAGATTTCAATAATTTACGAATATTCGATGATTTTAACCATAAATATGCTTCGTCGCCTCCCCAAATTAACCATGAAACGGCTCCTCTATATAAATTGAAATCTTTATTTTTGGGTTTACCGTCATTTATCCATTTACAGTATCCCGGATACGAGGTACCTCCATTTACTGCATCAGGACCATGTCTAGCAAACCAGGTTCTCATATCAGCTAAATCTGATATGTTTATTTTATCATTCTTTGACAATTGAGTTGCTCTTTTAAATCCGGTCTCAGTGCCTCCTTTAAAACCAGCATTTATTAATTTTAAACCCAATTTAGCTTCTTTTTTCACGTTGTTTGGAATTTTGACCATTACATTTTCCGATTCCTTTTTGTCTCTTTTAGCACTAATTCGTCTCCTTGTATCTTTGGGTAAAGTAATTCTTGTAGGTTTACCCTTAATTCCTTGTTCCATGGATCGTTTTTTTTTACACATACTTTTAATTTCAGCTTTTGTTAATTCAGGTGCAGTTACTACTTTAGTACCCGGTAAATTATAATACGCTCTACAGTAAGGATATTTCTTTGGATTTTTAATACCTTTACCACTTCCACATATTGCGTAACCTCCCGGACCATTTCCCTTTTCACATACATTTACCCACTGTTCTTTATACCATCTTTTTAAACTATTATCTTTTTTTTTAACAGGCCCTTTTTTTATTTTTTTAAGATAATCTTTATCTGATTTTGTAATATTTAAATAATTGGGCTTTGTACCTTTACAAACCGCAGAAGCGTATCCGTTTGCATATGCAGATGGATATACATCAAATTTATGTTTAGCACTGCAATAACCGTCTGGACATAATTGTAAACTCTTATTTTTATAACGTTTTTTTGCATCAATTAAACATTTATTATATTTATCTATTTCTTTTTTGTCTAATACGTCTTTTTTTTTATTATCTATTTTATTACTATCACATTTAATTTTTTTTTTACATTCAATACCTTTACCTGTTTTTTTCTTACAGAGGTTTTCTTTAGAAATACAACTACCTTTAGTTCTCGGTTTATCTCCAATATATACATATCCGTCCCAACATGGACCTGGAACATCGCACACATTAAATTCTTCTTTCATAATATATATTTTTAAAATTTTTATTTAAAAAATATAATTTTAAAAATAATTATCAAACTTAATTTTAGATTCATTTTGTTGTCCATCAATATTTATATTAGATAAGCTATATTCGCCTACTCTTTTTTCAAAAAAATTAGTTTTATTTTCCATAGAGATGAATTGCATAAACTCAAATGGATTTTCAGTATTATATAATTTAGGATATCCCAATTGATATATTAATCTATCTGCCACAAATTCTATATAATCAGACATTAATTTTGAATTCATTCCAATCATTGCACATGGAATCGAATCGTTTATAAATTTTTTTTCTATTATTACCGCGTCGTTTATAATCATATGAACTATATTTTTATTTAACTTATTTTCCAACAGTTTATAAAGACACACGGCGAAATCAGTATGTAAACCTTCATCTTTACTAATTAATTCATTACTAAAAGTTAATCCGGGCATTAAACCACGTTTTTTGATCCAGAAAATAGCACAAAATGAACCGGAAAAAAATATGCCTTCTACGGTAGCAAACGCAACTAGTCTTTCGGCAAAAGATTTATTTGTATCAAACCACTTAAGTGCCCAATCAGCTTTTTGAGTAACACATGGTATAGTATTTATCGCATTAAATATTTTATTTTTCTCTATAGAATTATCTATAAATGTATCTATCAAAGTGGAATATACTTCAGAATGAATATTTTCTATAGCGATTTGAAATCCATAAAAACATCGAGCTTCGGGTATTTTAATTTCATTAGCAAAGTTAAATATTAAATTTTCATTAACAATACCATCTGCACCGGCAAAGAAACCTAAAATATTTTTAATAAAATATTTTTCATCTTTACTTAATGTATTCCAGTCATTTTTATCTTTAGATAAATCTATTTCTTCTGCTGTCCAAAAACTGGCCTCCGCTTTTTTATACATTTCCCAAATTTCAGGATATTTTATGGGAAATAATGTATATCTATTATCAATAGTAGATAATATTGGTTCTTGTTTGGTTTTTTCTGAAAGATTATGACTCATCATTTAATTATACAAATATATTTTTATATATTTATATATTTTTAATTTGTTTTTATATTATATGTAAATGAAAAATATATATGTATTTGATTTAGATAACACATTATACGAAGATCCAGTGGACAGTGAATATATGGACGAAGATATCTTCTATAGTAAAATTAATAAAAATCTATATATGAATAAATTATTATTTAATTTAAAAAATAGATATTTATTTTCAAATGGTACCAATGATCATGTAAATACTGTGAAAAATATAATGGATTTAAATTCATTATTTAATAAACGTAAAACTGTTGATAGAGATCAATTAGACGGCTATATAAAACCTCATAAAAATGCGTTTGAAAAATTTATCAAAAAATATAATTTTAATAAAACACATAATATATATTTTTTTGAAGATAATATAGATAATTTAAAAGAAGCTAAACATAGATTCAAATGGAATACTATATTGATTGATAAAAATATTAAATATAAACCCGAATATGTGGATTATGTATTTAAAAATATAGAACATGCTTTACTATTTTTTAATATTAAACATAAATAAAAGTATGTCGTATAAAAATTTGAACGTATATTTTTTATTCTTTGAAAATGTAATGAATTCTACACAAAATATTGTATATAAATTATATTTATGTCCTCAATCTCAAGAACTAAAAGATAAATATTTACAGTCTTTACAAACTGATATTAATTTTAGTGGTAATAGTGGGTTTGATATTTATATACCAGAAGATACATTTATAAATCCAGGTGAAACTAAAGTAATAAATCATTTAATTAAGACTAAAATGGTTAAAATAGATAATGACTTTACAGAAATTCCTGTAGGATATTATATATATAGCCATTCAAGCATATGTGAAACACCTCTAACTTTACCAAATCATACTAGTATTATAGATATAAACTATAGAGATAATATAAAAGTAGCTTTTACACATAATTTAAATAATGATCATTTATTATATGTTATGAATAATAGAAATCACATAGTATATGACAATTTATTAGATCAATTAAATGAAAACATGAAACATAAAATACAAAAACACACACGTTTACTTAAAATATGTTCTCCAACTTTGCAACCATTTAGAGTAGAAATAGTAGACACATTAGATATTAATGATATAGCAGATAATGGATTAGATATTACAGATTTGTAATTTATATTTTAGACGTTATATATTTTTTTATTATTTAATATTAATGAAATTTATATTTTACGATAATCAAATTTCATATATAGATATAAGTATACTTAAACAATTATATTATGATGATTCATTGAAAGGTGCTTCTATATTACATAAATTATTTAATTTCAATGATTTACAAGATATGGATTATACTATGCGTAAAGAAAACGATACATATATGCTTTTTCATGATCTAAATATTACCTTTGATTCATGGATTTTATTATTTAATTTTATAAAGACTTCTAGTGTATATTCATTAAAAAATAAAGATATATACGATATTTTAAATGATATAAATATTACTGCAAACAAATTAGGAGGTATCCCTTCGTTTGATTCTTATTATAAAGAAATGATGGATTTAAAAACTAAAAACGAAAAAATAAAATTAACTACTTACAATCCTTTAACTCCTGAACAAGATATACATTGTAAATATAATTGGATATTGGGATCAATGCATAACATATATAATTGTGGTTATTCATATACAATTAATGCAAATAATAGCAATAATCTAGATATGTATTATATGCGTAAATTAATTATTGATGATTAACATAATATGTTAATAATTATTTAGATAAAGATAGCGTAATACATATTTATATGATTATTTTAAATATTATGCTTGATTTTAATATTAAAAGATTCTTATTTTCAACTGTAGGTATAGTTTATGTATGGTCATTACCATTATTAGCTTATATAGGTTTCGCGGAGAAAAATTCAAATTCAATATCGGCGTTTATATCTAATCCACAAGCTACCGGCGCAATGGCTGCAGTGTCGTTTATGCCTATATCTTTAATGTGGGAATATCAGGATATTTATATTAAAACATATAAATCGCAATGGTTGGAAAGATATATATTAGATAGATCAATTATGTTATTTCATATATTTTATGGAGCATTTTTAACTTGTTCAATTACATATGTACCTAAATGGCTGCATACTACTACTGTTGTTATATTTTGTTTGTCTTTTATAATACACAGTGCCTATATAAATTTATATATAGAAATAAATAAAATAACTAAAATAGTATTATTGATAGGATGTATTTCATTCACGTTATTAAGTGTTGTAAAAGGTATGTGGTTTTGGGTATTTGAATGTATCGGCTTCACATCCATGTTGCTATTTACTCCTTTGGATTGGCTATTATTAATTAATAAGAATAGATATGTAACGCCGATCGATATATAATCTACCTATTTTAGTTCGATTATATTATTTATATTTATAATTTCCATACGGGAGTTTTATTTTATTTTTCATCCATTCTTTATGCGACTCATTAAAATCAATATTTACGTCATATTTATCATTATTTGATATTTTGGATTTTGTATTTTTAGATTTTAATTCTAATCTAGTAGTTGTTAATCCGGACCTAGTAGTAGTCATATAAAATATTGGTTTTTAAAAAAATTAAATCAAAATTATATATAATTATTATAAAGAATATAAAGACTAATGATAATAATAATTATATATGATTGGTTCCGGTTTATTTAAATGTCTTTTATTTATCATTAATGTAGTATCTATTAGTTCTTTACAGTATCCACAAGGAAAATTTTGTGGGAAAATATTTAACAATGAATTCGATATTTATTTCAACAATACTAATTCATTAGCTGATATATCGGCAATTATATTTAATACTTCATACAAGTGTGATAATGAAGATTATAATTATAATAATATTACTGATTTAATTACAATGCCTTCTGATCCAAATGATTGTTTAAATGTAGTACTTGAAAAATATAATTTGTGTCCATGTCCTCCTGAATTAAAATATAATAAAGAAGAAAATATAGTATATATAATGAATACTGAAATTGGAAATATAGAATTAAACAGTTGTGTATAACTAATTGATATAACTATTATACTATATTAAATTATTGTTTAAAGGTGTAAATAAAAAATTGGATTATCAAATATTTAAATATATTTATAATATAGATGATACTATTTAGGAATATATCTTTACCATCAAACTTAAATACAATACAAGAAAATAGTAATTTAAAAAAAAATGTGAATAATAATGAAACTAAAACAGAGGATTCAAATAAATGTAAATTAAATAATTCATATAAATCTTTTAGCGATTTTAATCATTTAAAATTAGAAGGTAATCAAATTATAGAAACCTTTGGTAATTTTTCTAGAAATCCAAAACAAACTAAAAATAATAGAAAAAAAGTAATAAAATATTTTTACAAAAATTTATTAAGATCTAAACTATAAATCATATATCTATAATATATTATGTTGAATAGTTCAGCTTATAAATATAAGCTGAAAAATTTGATGTATTATTAATTTTAAAGCAAAAATAAATGCCTATCTCTATTCCAACCTATTTTGCTTTGAAATTTGTACGTGAACATAATTTAATGACTAGAATGTATATTCTCCGAAATTCTATATTTACCCGATACGGTGTATTTGGTAGTTTATTATGTGCAACTAATCAAAAATCAAATATAGATTCATTTACATTGTGTCATAAATTTTTATTAAATTCTTATATTTAACAAAAATTAAAATATAATTCTAAATTTAACTTTCATCATCCGATAATTCAAACATAAATTGATCATTATTTATAATTTCCATTTCAGGTTTAACAGGTTCAGTATCTTTATTATTTTCAATAACTTCTATAGACAAACAGCATTTGGAAAGCTCGTCGTATATATCAGAATAAACATTTGATTTAATTATCCAACTTTTATCGGAACTATTCCATATAGCTCCATATTTTTTTAATATTTTTTTTTTATCATAGGTTTGACCACTTATTTTGCTTGTATTATTAAATTTATTAATAATAATACTTCCTGATTTAGAAGGACTATTCATTTTTTTTTCACTATTCATTTTTTTATTTGATTTAAGTTTTGTAATTTCAGATATAACTGTGTCTAATTTTTGATTAATTGATACAATTTCTTTTAATATTTGAGTTATATCATTATTAGAGTATTCTTCTTTAGAATTATTCATTAATGTTTTCAATACATTAAAAATTTTGTAAACAAATTTTTATAATATTTAATTATTTTATTTTTTTTAATAATTCTCTTGATAAACGGTAAGTTTTTCTATTGGATCTTCTATATTTTTTACATTTATCATCGATGTTATTATTACAATAATTGCGAATTTTATTTTTATTACGAACTCCTGCTTTATATCTTTTTAACTTAGATTTATAAATTCTATTAATATATACATATACACTTATAGTAGTAATAGTTACGAGAATAATAGAGTAAGTATTTATTATGTTTAATTGGGAAATTCCAATTATAAAACATAAAAAACCTACCAATATTAAAAAAATAAGTATAGATTTAGAATTAATATGTTTAAATGATAAATTCATCTTATGAATGATAGATTCTAAATAGTTAATATCCATTTATATATATACATATATAAGTAAATTATAATTTAACAAATAAATTATAATTTATGGAAAGAGAAAGTTAATCCGTATTATATGTTACTTCTAATACCTTTCCCATCATAATTAATTGATTTGAGTCCATTACTGCAATACGGCCCATACCCGCACATTCGACAAATGGTTCTAGATAAATTGGTTGTTTTGGTATAAATTCTACTTCGGCAGATTCTCCCATTTCAATGTGGCTTGGATTTTCTAACTTTGTATTGCCTGTTTTTTTTCCCATTTTCCAAAGTATTTTTTCCATTCTACAAGATGCTTTAGCAGTTCTAACATGAATTAATGGCGAAAATCCTATTTTAAGTTGCCCTGGGTGTTCTTGTACCATCACTTGTGCCTTAAAACTCTTGACTGGATATAGTTTGGATTCCTTATCCAAATAAATTACATCGCCCACGCGAGGCATATTTCCTTTATCCAAACCTTTAATATTTAATCCAACGTTATCACCTGGAACAGCTTGTGGCCAGGTTTTATGGTGCATTTCTACCGAAAATATTTTTAATCCACTAATATTACGAGGAGCAATTCCAACTATATCATTTGGTTTAATAACCCCCTGTTCAACTCTACCTGTAATTACATCACCAACTCCCTTAATTTTATATATACCATTGATAGGAACTCTAACTTTACCTTCTAAATTTCTTTTAGGAGGTCGGGCTAATTTTTCTAATGCATCATATAAGGTAACACCTGATACTTTTTCATCTTTAGATATATTTGCCTCCCATCCTTTATACCATGGCATTTTATCCGATTTATTAACCAAATTTTCACCTTTAAAACCTGAGTATGGAATAAAAGCAACTCTCTTAGGTTTAAAACCAGCTTGTTGAATCATCTTGGTCATTTCATCTTTAATTTCATTAAATCGTGATTCCGACCAATCACACGAATCCATTTTATTTACACCTACAATTAATTGTTCGATTCCTAATAAAGATAATAACCTAGCGTGTTGACGAGTTTGACCCTGTATAGATCCGGTCTTATGATCCCCTTTAGCAATTGCAGTCTCAAACCCCCCCATTTCTGCAGGAACTAATAATAAAGCAATATCCGCGCATCCCGCACCAGTAATCATATTTTTTACATAATCTCTATGACCGGGTGCATCTACTATAGTATAATGATAACTATCTGTATAAAATTCTTTTGTAGTACAGTTAATTGTTACCCCTCGCTCTCTTTCGGCCTTATCTCTGTCCATATAATATGCAAATGCAAATGAACTCATGCCTTGGGCGTCTGCTTCTGCTTGTAATTTATCCATTTCTCTTTCAGAAACTCCTCCTAATTTAAAAATTAAATGTCCTGTAGTAGTACTTTTGCCTGCATCTACATGACCACATACTACCAATGATAAGTGTTTTTTATTTTCTGTCATTATATTTAATATATAAAAACTTCTCTTTATATAGAGGTAAATTATGGTTTATTTAATATATTGATTAGTTATTATCTGAATTATTAATAGTAAATTTTATACTGGAGGTATTTATATTTTCAATGTCTTCTATAAAAATACCATGTAATTCAATTTCTACTACGTCTTCTACTTGTTCTATATGGTTTACATTATGCATGGTTTGATTAAAACATATATATTTATATATATATCTACTTTTATCACATATAATAATTATAAAAACAAATATTGTTATTAAAACAAAACATAACACATAAGTCCATTGTATTTTAATTCCATTTTCATTTGATTTATGTAATAATATAGTAGGAGATAATGTAGGTATATTTAAAGGTACATAGGATGGTATAATAGTAGGCAAATGTGAAGGAATATTTGTAGGTAAACATGTTGGAATTATATTGGGATTATTCATTAATTAAATTAATAAAACATATCTAAGTATTTTAAATTAATTATTTTAACTACTTAAATATATTTTATAATAACGATATGTATAATGTCTAAAAACATTACTCTTGGTTATGTTGTAGATAATAATGGAAACTTAATAGAAGAATATTTAAAACTACAAGAAGAGTTTGAAAAAAAATGGGGAGAAAGAACAATTGTAATTATAGAGGTAGGAAAATTTTTTGAGATTTACGGAGTTGTAAATGAAAAAGAAAAAAGAGGACGAATTTATGAAATAGCCGAATTTACAAATTTAACTATATCTAAAAAAAACAATAAAATGGCTCCAATATCATTAAATAATCCATTAATGGCTGGAGTACCTAATTATACTATTAGTAAATGGCTAGATATTTTTATTAAACATAATTATACGGTTATTAAAATTGACCAAGATGCACATGGTGAAGATATTAAAAATAAAAAACCAATAAGAACCATAACAGATATCATATCACCTGGAATTAACTTAGATAGTAACAGGTATAGTAATAACATTATGGCGTTAAATTTTGAAGAATATCCTGATTATAAAACAAATAAAACTATATTACAAATTGGTATATCTGTAATAGATATGACTACAGGGGAATCGTGGGTGTATGAAACACATTCAAATGTAGATGATTATTATTTTTGTTTAGACGAAGGATTTAGATTCATGCAAACTTATAACCCAGTTGAATTGATAATTCATTTTGAAAAAACATCATTAACTAAAGATAAATTAATAAATTATCTAGAATTACCTGTACATAATGTATATTTTGATATTTATAAAGATAAGAATATTTTATCTAATTCATATAAAGAACATATACTTAAAAAAGTGTTTCCCGATACTAATGTATTAACTCCAGTTGAATATATACATTTAGATAAAATGCATTTTGCGCTTAATTCATTTATATATCTTATCCATTTTGCGTATGAACATAATGAAACTATTATTAATAGACTTCAAAGGCCGGTTATTTGTGATCCTAAAAAATATTTAAATTTATCTCGCGATTCAATATCACAATTAGATATATTTTCTAATAAAAATATAGAATTTAAAAAATATAGATCTTTGTGGAATATTTTAGATAAAACTAAAACATCGTTAGGTAAACGTTTTTTAAAACAAAATTTGCTACACCCTATTTTAGATATTAATGAATTAAATTATAGATATAATTTAGTAGAATCATTAATATTAAATGATCGGTATTTGTTATTAACTACTCATTTAAAAGATATAATGGATATTGAAAAATTACATAGAAAAATGGCAATGAATATCATGAATCCATGTAGTTTTATATCACTAGATAATAGCTATAAGTGTATTTTAAATTTAATAAGCGAATTTAAAAAAATGGATATTGAAAACATAAATCATGTATTGCCTTCTGATTGTACATTTAAATTATTTAATCAGTATATTGATAAATATAAAACTAGTTTAGTTATAGATGATTTACATAATGTTTTTTTAAATGATATTAAACATAATATTTTTAAAAAAGGACTATATCCAGAAATTGACGAAATATCGAATAACATTAACAAATATAAATCGTATTTTAAAGACTTAGCATTTAAATTAAGTAGTATTATTGATAATAAAGGTAAAAAATGCGTCGAAGTAAAAACTAGTGATTCCGAAGGTCATTATTTATCTATAACTATATCAAAATTAAAAGTTTTAAAAGCATACATGAAAGAAAATGATAATAAAATATTTTTTAAGTCTAATTATTCTCAATTTGAATTTAATTTAAATAATATAGATTTTAAAAATAATAAATCTTATAGTAAAGTAACTTCTCCTGAAATAAATCAATATTCTCATATTTTAATTGGATTAGAAGCTAAAATACATAAATTATGTTTAAAAAAATTTTCAGAATTATTATTTAAATTACACAATACATACCATGTTCAACTAAATGA
>MDSY01156164.1_pt1 | contig 17576 bp, 12 predicted proteins | sample 811131 | NCBI WGS metagenome assembly MDSY01 (sample SAMN05326643, study PRJNA326480) | marine metagenome | isolation source: seawater | place: Atlantic Ocean: South West | collected 2010
TGGATTATGTATTGTACCATTTTCAATATTACCTGTTCTCCAACTAAAAGCTGTATGACATGAAACACACCACATTTGATCACATCCTTCAATTTTAGAGATACGTTCTCCACACTTAGGACATGGTTTTGTAGTACTTTTAATTAAATCAGCTGTTTTTACTGCATCCTCATCACATATATGTTGTACTTGATTAGGATTTGGTCCAAGAACCTCCAAACATCGTGGACATGCATGATTACTACAGGCTCCACATTTATATGCAGAAGACAAGAAACCTCTACAATCTTCCAATGGACATGGCATAATAAACTTTTTTTTCTCAGTTACAACCTTTTTACCGATCATTAATGCATGTCCTTCTTCCATTTTTAACCGTCTTGTATTATTTAATTCCATCATTTTTGTACGTAAAACATTCAGTTCATTATCTATTTTTTTTGCTTCTTTTTGTAATTCTTCACCTTTAATAAAATTATCAACTGCATTCATGGTATCAGGCATCTTGCTTTTTTCAACCTCCATTAATAATTTAGCTCTATGATTTGTATATTGATTTTCAACATATGTTTTATTTAAATTTAAAGCCATAAAATAATAGCTCCATGCTTGTTTACAGTTCATACAATGAGGAGAATTTGCTTTTCCAAGCAAATATGTTCGAACACATTCTTTACACGCGGTATAATTACATTCTTTGTTTGGACAACAAACAGGAGAACGATTACTCTTATTGTAATTTTCACAGCAAATAGTACAAGAATTTGAATTCATGTTAAATATTAATTTGTATATATTTAATAATTAATATTTAACTTCAATTTTATGGAATATTTCAAATACTTACAAGAAGTCATATTTTAAGACATATTTAAAATAAATATATACACTTGATAATGCAAGAATTATTGAAATAAAAGTATAGAGCGTATATTCACTAATCAAGTTTTCGCAATTAATAAATGACCCAATATAAATTCCAATCGCTGAACCAATAATAACAAATAATGACTTTATCAATCTCAAATGACCCTTCTTATAATATAAGTACAGTCCAGGTAAAGCTTGTGGAAAAACGTGTAATGCAAGTACAGTTGCAACTGTTTCATGAGGTGTCATACCTGCATAAATTAATAATGGTACCGTTAGTATTGATCCAAGACCTGTTAAACCAAGAGATGTTCCAGTAATTATTCCAATAATTGTTAATAAAGATGCATTGTATAATGATATGTCCATATATATACTATATTTATTTAAATAAAATAAATATTTAAGTATTAGCAAATATATATAGATTAATATGAAAAATACATCGGCATTTGGTTATAAAGAATCATCAATAGTAGGAAATGTTGACACGATAAATACTGATATAGATGTTTATAGTCCTGATGAATTATCTAAAATATTGCAGTTAAAGGAAATAACAAAAGAAAGTATAATTGAAAATACAAATAAATATATTAAAAAATTTCAAAGAGATGGTAATACGAAATTAGAGAGATTTTTCAAACGTGCACAGTTTAAATTAATTTCAAGTTTACCGAGAGAAACAGATTCGACTATTGTAAAAACTCGCGATTTTGATTCAGAAAAAGATGAAAATAATGAACAAGTAGACAATTGGTTTACTAATCAGAATTTAGTTCAAGAAGAAGAAAAAGGTACTTTGTATCCACTTGGTACTACAGATAGACGACAGAAAATTGACATATATGATGATCATCATAATGTAATGAATCAAGACAAGTTAGCTGTTCAACATCTACCGAACGTTGTACAAGGGCAAATAAATCCAACATTAAAAAATACGTTTACACGTATTATTAATATTGATAGTAAATTTCGATTAAATTCAGTACCAAGTACTAAAAAACAAAAATTTAGAAATATAGTTAATGCTCAAACAAGTCAGTGGAGTAGTACAGATTATACTTTAAATTTCAATGATCCCTTGAAAAAACTTTTAAGTATGAAATTATATTCTGTACAAATTCCTTATAGTTGGTATTCAGTTGATTCAGCATATGGTACAAGCTGCTTTATTATGACACAATTATCTGATCCTAATGAAAAATATATAACGGGTTCAGCCGGCACAGCTATATTAGAAAATACAAATACAAGATTTGTTGCAGTAGACGGTTTCAATATTATTGAAACACTTGGTGGAACAAGTGATTTACGTAATAATATTGTTAATTTTAACGATGAGCCTATTGAAGGTACAACAAATACAGCAAATATGCCTTATTTTTTTGTAAATGATACAGCTGATGTTATTGATTCAAATGGTATTAGAGTTAAAGTCAAGTCTGATAAATACATGAAAGTATTAGTTAATGCAAAAGACAATGTTCAAGTAACTAATGGAAGTACAGATGAAGATATTAGAATATTGGATGTTAATGGTTTTCCAACAAGATTTTTAAAAAGTGATTTTTCAGATCCAGGAGAGAGAGGAACTTTTTTATCAGATACATCAAATACACTATTGTCAAAATTGTATTTTACCATCGATAAGTTTGATAATACTGTCACGCATTTAAGTAATGCAGCGTCGACAGATAGTAGTAATCCAAGAGTAAGAGAGCATAGTCCTAAAATTATTTTTGGAAAATATAAAGTTTTGTTGAATTCTGACGAAATTGGTAACATATTTACTATAAATAGAGATGGTAACGTTAAATTTAATAGTGAAAATACTGGAATAGATTTTAGTGGAAATATTATATTCAATGAAGATAACAGCTTTAAAAATTTTACAACATTACATACTATTGAAACAGTAAATGGTAATTATTCGCCTCAAGAATTAATTAGTGAAATTAATCAAAAAATGAAAGAAACCTTAGTTAATAATACATTAGTCACTACAGAAGTCAGTTTTTTTGATGATGTATTAAATTCTATGACACTTCAGTTACAAGATGCAAAAATTGTTGCTGGTGGAACATATTTTGATGGAATAAATAAAAAGTTATTTATTGCTCGTTATAATACAGATGGAACATTAGATACAAGTTTTAATAGTACAGGTATTCAAACAATATCTGCAGATATTAGTGATGATAAATTAAATAGTGTTACATATAGGGCTTTAAATGGAGACATTATATTTGGAGGTACATCATTCAATAAAGTTACAAACAGACAAGACTTTTTAATTGGAAGATTAAACTCAAATGGTAATGTAGACACATCATTTGGATCAAGGAAAACAGGAACTACGACAATATCTTTTGATGATGGAGATGATATAATTACAAAAATCGTATTACAAAATTCAACTTACTTAGGAAATCAAACACTTGCCGCTAATATATACGCTTGTGGTTATTCATACAATTCTACAACAAGGAAATTTGATTTTGCAGTTGCTGCAGTAACAAATGCAACAACAAGTGACGGTGATTTGTTACTTAATTTCAGTTCAGATGGAAAAAAACGTTATCAAGTAGGAAATGATGATGATATATTAACCGATGCATTAATATCAGAAGTAGATAGTTTGATAGTAGCCGGTTATTCTTACGATACAACTGATAATTGTTATAAATTTGCAATAGGTAAAATTGAATTAGTTGATAGAGATGGTTTCTACCAAGCAGGCGATGCTGATACAGGCTTCGACGGGAGAGAAGCTAGATCTGGATCTGGATCTGGATCTGGATTTATAACAACGCATATATTCGATGATAAAACAGATAGTTTTGGAATGTCATTAATTAATATGAAATTTTATAGAGATGCAGTTATTCCAAATGGAGTCAACTTCGACTTGCAACCTTCCATGGATCAGGCATTACAGAACTCAAATCGATTAATATATCCAGACACTACTATAATAGCATCTAGGAGTGTTGATGGTATTAATGCTGATCCTGCCCTAAGAACATTAAAAGAAGCAACGTTTATAAATGATGATTCAGAAATAGGACACTGGACCGAAAGTATAATTTCTAATAATCCACGTTATGAATATACATTAGTAGGTGATGATATTACAGCAGGAACAGTGAATTCACAACTAACTGGTTTAACTATATCAGCATCTTCAGGTACATCACTTCCTGATGGAACATACAATGTGTCATCTTTGCAGTTTGGTAATACAACCAGAAATATAATCGTTGCTTCAATTAAAATTACTGGTGGTAATTTAACTCAAATTGATTTTTTACAGACAGGATCAAATGTAGTTGCAGGTGATGTTATTGATATAAATTATTCTACTTTTAATGGTTCAGGTGTAGAAATAGCTAAATTTACTATTAATAGTGAAGGTAAATTATCAGAATTAGTACTTCGAGCAACTCAACAGAACATCGCAGGAAATCAGGACGAAAAATTAGGTGGTATTGATTTTTTTCCAGGTAATAAATTTACCTTTACCGTCGGTTCGACATCCAGTATCAGTTCGCCAACATATGAATATGTTGTTACAGCAAATGATGGATTCGATGCCTACAGAGGTCTTGGCAGGACTGGGTTTCAAATAGGCGATAGTAGCAGCCCCACACACAAGATTGAATATACAATACTAATACCGGACACACCATCATCACCAACTTCAGGAACAGCATTAAGTCAAAATACATATTTTGTTTCTACATTCACTTTTTTCAGTGATGCTGGTTCTTCTTCTGATCCAAAAGCGAAACAGTTCTCAGTAGATAGAATGGGAAATGTATTATATCCAATTCAAATGGCTACTGGTTATCAAGGCAGTGGATTCTCTAACACCAGTGTCTCCGCTGGTGTTAAATATACAATCAACGTAATGCCTCGTTTATGGAGTATATTTGATACTGCTCCTTTGCAGTATTACAACTATGGTAGTTCTCTTGTATATGATATCCAATCAGATGATTTAAATAGTGCAGGAACTGGAATAGATGGTGATGACAGTAATAATTTAAGTAATTGGGGTAATATGCCTTTATTAAATGTAGAAAAAAATTCACAAATAAACGTAGGTAGTAATAATGCTGTAACAGAGTTTGAAGTAAATAGTAGTGGTCAATTGACAAAATTTGTTTTATTGAATGTAGGTAGTGGATATTATGCAGGTAATATTTTATCTGTGGTGTATTATGATATTGTATATAAATATACAATAACATCTCAAGATCTTGCAGGCGGTTTTGACAATTCAGCATTAGTTAAAACAGAATTTACATTATCAGCAACACCAATTAATCCAGAATTTTTATTTGTCGGTGAAGTAATTGTTGTTGGAGCAAACTTGGGCGTATTAAATACAGCTTTTTTAACAAGTAATATTGTTCAAGGAACAGGTGCAGGTGTTGGTTCAGGAACATCTATTATATCCATTAAAACATATAGTAATGGACATATTATGAGTTTTGATATGAGTAGTACTTTTGTTGATGGAGAAACAACAGTAGGAACTGGATTTTATGCCGGCAATATAATCGAGATATTGTATTACGAAACAAAGTATAAATATACAGTTACTTTAACTGATCTTAAAAATGGAGCAAATAATAATCCTTTAAAAACTACTGTGATCAATTTTGCTCCTCCTGATAGTAATCCATCTACATTTTTAGCCCCATCAGAAACAACATTAAGTGGTATTTATAGTAGAGCTAATGGTAAAATACCAAAGATTTATCCTAATCTAAATAATAGAATTAAAGTATATAATTCAATAAATGGTAACAGAGATCCAACAAATTTAACATATTATGAAGATAGCATGCGTCTTACAACAAACGGAGACGGTATTGGAGCAGTGTGTAGTGAATTAATATTTTCAAATGGATATACAAGAGCTATTCGACTTACTGGAGGAAGAGGATACAATGCACCTACAGACGGTAGCGAAACAGTAACAATTTCTGTGCTCGGTCAACAATTCGGTACTATAACAAATACTACTGAGTTTTTACAAGAGGACTATGTTGTAGGAGGTTATGCTTTTAATAGTGTAACTGAAACTTATGATTTTGCATTAGTATTTTTCGGCCATTTTGGCAGTATACTGAACAAGTCTAATGGAGGTTGGGGTACTGATGGTAAAATAACATTTGCTCCTATACCTAATTATCATAATTTTCTAACATCGCTTGATATTACATTAGATGGTAAAATTGTGGCTGGTGGATATGCATATAATGGTAACAATTATGAATTTGTGGTAATACGTTTATTCATTACCGGAGCCTTAGATACATCATTTGGAACAAATGGTGTAGTAAGAACAGAAGTTGATAATTGCGATTTATTTTTAAAATCAATTTTTGCAAATGTCGATGGAAGATTAACGATTGGTGGTTTATTAAATAAAAATTCAAATTCAGATATTGCTTTAACAAGATATACAGCTAACGGAAATATTGACACAACATTTGTAAATAAAGTAAATGAAAAAACATATGGAACAATAAGTTACAATACAAATACTGGAAAAGCAACAATCAATACATTTAATAAGTATTATAGTTTGTTATTCTACAGGCAAAATCTTCCATTTTGTAGTCCAAGTTGTGGTGCAGGTCCAAAGGCCAATAATAGTTTAGGATGGCTTATGGGGTTCAGAGATCAAGAGTATACGTCAAGAGATTTTACAACATTTTCAAACTCAACATTTACTTTTGAAGGAGAAGCTGTTGTAGATACTTTTGGTCCAAGGTACTTTTTACTGATTGTGGATGATTTTAATACAAATCAAATAAACAAAGCAATTATTTCTGCAGAAAACGTAGAAAAAAAAGCGGATATTCCATCATATTTTACATCTGACTTAACACCTAATCCCCAATGTGATACAACAAATGATTTATATGATATCCCTCAATATTTACAAGGAAGACCTCCACAAATAACACAAGCACAACAATACACGCTCAATGAAATATTGAAAAATAGAAAGGACTCATCTAATAATGTATTAACATCGCCAACAAATTCAGATGTTTTTGCAATAATCCCATTAAAAAAGAGTGGAATAACACCTGGAGATGCATTAATTGAATTTAGTGGCCCTATCCAAGTAAATGAACGAAATTACTTTGGACCAATAAATGTAGAAAAATTAAGAATTAGGTTAATTGATGATAAAGGAAATGTTGTAAATTTAAATGGAATGGATTGGTCATTTTCGATTATAACAGAACATTTATATCAGTATTAAATATATATGTCTATTATTTATAGTTATTTTGGATTCTTTGGACCATACATTTTAACATTAATTAGCCTATTTTACATAATAAAACTTCATAATAAATATGTAATATTATATATTATTTGTCAATTCTTTAATGTAGTATTAAATTTCATTTTAAAAAATTTATTAAAGGATCCAAGACCAGACAATGAAGAAAAATTTATAGATATACAAAGATTAAATATAGATAAGTATGGCATGCCTTCTGGTCATGCTCAAACAGCCTGGTATAATATTGGTATAATTATGTTAATTGATACACCTTTTTACATAAAAATATTGTCAATAATCATTGCATGTTTGACAATATATCAGAGATATATTTTTAATAATCATACTATCTTACAATTAGCAGTTGGAACAGTGATTGGATTATTAGTTGCTTTTATAAGTCATTATTCAATTAAACTATACGATTGTAAATATAATTCTCAAGTTTAATTATTCTATTTTCTAATAGTTGTAATTTACTTGTTTCATTGCTATTGGATTTAATTTTATCATTATCATTACCAATCACTCGCTCAAAGAGAGATAAATCATTATCTAATTTTATTAAATCACCAAATAAAGTATTTGAACCTTTTTCGGAAAACATAGGTTTTTTAATAGATAGTTCAAAGGGTGATTTGTTTAAAGTTTTTGTGGATTTATTTTTTAATAATTTCCAATACTTATTAATAGAATATATATATATACTACATGCTTGGCCACAATCTAATCTGTTTCTTATTTCGAACGCATTAGGATTATTAACATTCCAATCACTATAGTGAACAAATGCTTTATTGTATGCATGATGCGTTGTAATTAAATCAATACTTTCAATTTCTCCTAAAAGGTGAATTCCAAGCTCCATTTTAATATATTCTTTACTAATGTCTTTCTGAATTTGTGGAATAAAAACACTATATTTCATTAATATTGCAAGAGAAAACAAAATTTATGCATTCTTATTATTAAATATAAACAATTTTTCTATAACATCATTGATATTTGGAGACGAAGCTATTTGTTTTTTATTGAATTCTCTTTGTCTTCTTCTATGTTTTACTTGAACTGTTTTTGGTGATATTGATTTTATTCCTATGGGTTTCGATTTAATAGGTGTAGGTTTTCTTATAGGAACATATTCAGAGTTATTTTTGATACTTTTATAAAGATCATTATCATTATTTTTTTCATCAATATCTATAAAAAAAAAGTCGAAACTTGAAGATCTCTCATGACTGGAGGATCTTCGTATTTCATTTTCTATACTGCTTGATTTACTATCAACGGTATCAATACTTTCATTACTTTTGCTATTGCGACGTATGTAAATATCAATACTTTCATTGCTTTCATTACTTTTGCTATTTCGGCGCATTAAATATTATATACATATATTTTATTCTTTATTACTTTCATTAATATTATTAAATAATTCATTAAAAAGTTGTTCTATAAGATCTATGATATTTTGTTGATTTTTATTTTCAATACACTCGACTAATTGCTTTGCTTTTCTTAATTCATCTGAACGTGCTTCATTATAATCTTTTTTTAATTTAAAAATAGTAGATGTTATCTTATTAATAATTTTATTATTATTAACAATATTGTTCATTTTTGAGCTATTTTTCATACATTTCACAATAGAAATAATAGAAATAAATCCTAAAAATATAAACTCATCTGATTCTAATAATGACATGTTATCACCCGGATGAATAAATATTACAGGGCGACCATCATCTAAATATTCCGGACTTATCATAGGTTTTATTACACCTTTCTCTTTATCAGCAATTGGAGATGTTAGACTAATCATAATTCCACATTGATAATCTTGATTCATTTCCATATCTCTGATAAATTTTACAACGCCTCTTTCTTTATTATTGTATTGAATTTTACTTGTATAAGATTTTATTTCCGCCATAATTTTAATGCCTTCAATATAATAAATTCTATCTCCTCTTGCTCCTTCTCCTGTAGAAATATTTTCGGTATCTGCATTTTTAAAATATTTTTTAACAACTTCATCCACATCCTCTTCGCCTTTTTTCCCCTTTTTTAATGAACTGGATGATACGCGTATGGATTCAATATTTTTATTACGTAATTCTGAAAGTTCTGTATTTTTTTCAGTTATTTCTAATTCTTTGGTTTTTAATAAATTGCTATATAAATCTCGTTGTTCTTTAAAACGTAATTCGTTATCATTTTTATGTTGTTCAAGTAATTTTTGATAATCTCTCCAATTATCATTTTCACGTAATTTTTTATTTGAATTGGATAAACTTTCTATTTCTGCTTGTAAATCCACAAAGGATTTATTATGATTATCTTGTAACCCCTTTAAACGTTTATTAATTTCAATTTCATGATTTTCTTTTATGGTTGTAATCTCCTTATTTTTTGATAATATTTCATGTTGATGATTTTTTTCCATTTCAATAATAATATCTTTCATTTTCAAATCATTAGACGATGATAGATCTCGATGACCTGAATTAAACATAGACATCCCTGCTGAAATAATAATATTTTTATCTTCATTATTGTAATTCATAAAATCATGATTAATTTTATTATTTTCCAACTGTACTATTAGGGGAGTATCTTGTATATAGTTTTCCATACTAATGTATTTATATATTATAGATTATTTAAATACATTTAATTTACTGAATGAAATGAAGAATTAAATTATAAATTTCAGCTGTTTCATTCATCATTTCGAATCGTTTACTTGATTGTCTGTGGCCATATTTTAGATTAATTTTCATAAGTAAATCTTTCTCTCCAGAAATAAACACAGAAGAGTTCTTAATTTTGTTATAATATTTAAAAGGTTCTGTATATCTAACTTGATTATCGTTAATGTTTGAATAAATATACACGTTAGGGTAATTGTGTTTAAAATTAATATTGTCAATAGGACTATATTTTTTAATATATTCATACATTTTTTTATCTGAAGGATTTCCAAATTCGTAATATTCTTCAGTTGTTAGAGGGCTACACTTATCGCTCATGGTAGAAAGAACATCTACAAATGGAACACCTAATATTGCAAATTTGTATAAGTCAGGTCGCATATTTAATACAGCTCCTATTAAAAGACCGCCAGCACTACGTCCCCATATGGCTAATTTGTCAGAAGAAGTATAATTATTGTTAATTAAAAATTCAGTGCATGTGATAAAATCATAAAATGAGTTCATTTTTTTGAATAGTTTACCATTATCGTACCATTTTTTTCCCATATATCCTCCACCTCTAATGTGAGCAAAACAATAAATAAAACCTCTGTCTAATAAACTTTGTATAGAATAATCGTATAATGGATCTTCTACTGTTCCATATGACCCATAACCACTAAGTAAGCATTTCATGTTTTTCTTAAAATTATTTTTTTTATATAAAATTGTCATAAATAATTCATCTTTAACCTTTATTACTTTTTCCACATACAATTTTGGATTATATGTGGATGGCTTATATGATTTCAACTCTTTAACATCAAAATTATCCAAATTAATTGATACTATTTTAGATGGATTCAAAAATGTGCTTATATTTATTAACAGATTATTTGAAAATACGTTCATATTTGCTAATTCAGGAAATTTAATTTCGTTTCTAATCGGGGATAAATTTATTTTTACAATTTTATTGTTACATAGGTTTTTGATAGTTAAATAGTTATATCCTTTATATCTTGACCCAACAATAAGTTTATTTGCTTTCAATAAGAAAAATTCATATTTAATATTTTTCATATGTTTTAAAACTGTCGTAAAACTTTTAAAATCAGTTGTCTCTACAACTCTGGAATAATTGTCATCAACTAAAATATACCATTTATTTAAGAAATGATCCACGTGATATATTTTTTTTGTTTGATATTTAAATAGGTGTGTATATTCATTATTTTCGATACAAAAAGTATTTGAATATAATTTTGTCAAACAATCAAGTAAACATTTTAAATTGTCCGACGTCTTATATACTATAATGGATGTAGTTAAATTACGTTCTGTATAAATTAGTTTTGATTTATGAGTATTAATATTATAAGAATATAATTTGTAAGGACGTCCTGAAGTATCAGAAATTACATAATATAATAACTTGGAATCAGGAGAAATACAATAATTATTTCCTGTTTTTGTGGTAATAATTGTTTGTTTTCCTGTATCTATATTTTTTAAATATAATGTTGATATATTATTTCCATTGTAATCTACTGAAAAGGCTACATATGTTTCATCATTTGATATATCTAAATCATTCATATGAAAATACGTGCTTTTTTTGGACATTTTTTGACAATTAACAAGGACATTTTTTTTATTAGTAATATTGTCGGTATAATAATAAATTCCGTAATTATCATTTTTGTTAATCACATAATTATATGTATATTTATTGTTTTTGTACGGAAGCGTAGAACAATCTAACATAATTCTATTTTTAAATTCCTTTACAAGTGTTTTTTGTAAAGTTTTTGTTAAATTTTCTTTTGAAAAATTATTAAACTTTTTATTAATTGTTATTATTTCATTAACGTCTCTTATTTTTATAGTTTTTTTCTTACAATGATTACGTCTTTTTTTTGTTTTATTTACCATACTATTATTAATATATTAGTATATAAAATTTTAATTATTATAAATAAGTAATTAAAAAGAATATATTATGATTAATAAATGACTTATTTAATATTGTTATTTGCGTTATTAAACTCCGTTTCGGGATTTTCCCCTTTTACAATTCCTTCGAAGAATAGAATAGCAAAACTTAGTTCTGCTCATTCTATATATAATAGTGATGTTGGTAATTCAACGTTATCTGTAGATGAAATAGAAAACTTATTTAATAATAGTGGAAATAGTTTAACAGATTTACAAAAAAAGATGTTGCAGAACCATGCACGAAGTAAAGAAGGTTATCCAAAACAGGCATTTCAAAATATAAGTGTAAGTGAAATGAGTGATAGTGATTTCGATGATGATGATATGGAGCAGGAATTTGAAAAATTATTAAATAAACTATTTAATAATCAAGATGGACCAATATATATACCAAAAGAGCCAAAAGATCCAAATATTCCTCATTCAAGAAATAGACCTGCAGGAGCTTCATTCTTTCCGCAAAATGCAAGATATAATCCGGAGACACAACAAATGGAAAAGGAAATGCAGCCATTAGGTGTTCGTGTGATTAGAATAAATAGAGGTGAAGGTCTTGAAAAAAGGGATGGTAAAAAAAGCGAAAATTTTGAAATAGAAACCAATATAGATTTTAATTTTACGCAAGTAGGTGGATATAAAAGTATAAAAGAAGAATTAAATCAAAGTGTTGATATGTTAACAAATTATGAAAAATATAAGAAATTCAATGTTCGTGTTCCGAAAGGTTTAATTTTAGAAGGGCCTCCTGGAAATGGTAAAACATTGATAGCTAAAGCTTTTAGTGGTGAGGTAAATGCTTCTTTTATTGCAGTATCTGGATCTCAATTCTTAGAAAAATATGTTGGTGTAGGAGCAAGTAGAGTGCGTGAATTATTTGAATTAGCAAAAGAAAATGTTCCGTGTATTATTTTTATTGATGAAATAGATGCAATAGGACGTTCAAGAGGAGGAAGTGATCAAACGAATCAAAATTCAGAAGCACAATCAACATTAAATGAGTTACTTGTTTCCATGGATGGATATAAAGGAACTGATGGTATATTTGTTATAGGAGCAACAAATAGGGTAGATTTATTAGATCAAGCATTAATTCGTCCTGGAAGAATTGATAAAAAGATATATATAGGTAATCCTGATGCAAAGACTCGTGAAGAAATATTAAAAATTCACATTAAAGGAAAGCCTGTTACAGATGATGTTGTTATAGATAATATGATTGATATTACAAATGGTCTATCTGGTGCTCAAATAGAAAATTTATTAAACGAAGCAATGTTGTATAGTATTCGTAATGACAGAGAAATAATGTCAATGGATGATATTGAGGTAATCTTAGCGCGTATATTGGTAGGTTATCAATCTTCCGAGAATATATTCAGTGAGGATATGATTAAACGAATAGCTATTCATGAGATGGGGCATGCTTTATCGGGTATTCTTTCACTACATCATTCAAAGATTGTAAAAGTATGCTTGAATTTGTGGTCGCCAACAAGTCCAGGATATACAATATTTGAGAATGTAGAAACAGATGTAAATATTTATACAAAAGAAAAATTGGTTTCACGTCTTGTAGTATTGCTTGCAGGTAGAGTTGCTGAAGAAGTATTTTTCGGGGCATCAATTACAACAGGTGCTTCAAAAGATATTGAGGAAGCTTATACATTAGCGGAACAAATGATTGTAAAATTTGGTATGGGAAAAAGACTGGTTGTTCCTTACTATAGTGAGACTTCAAAAGTCAACATTGATAGAGATATTGAAAGACTGGTAGATGCAGCTTATCATTCTGCTCATGCAATTATTATAAAGACAAAACCAATAATAGAGGAATGTGCAGATAAATTAATAAAAACAAAATTATTATTGCCTGATGAAATATATGATGTTATGAAAAAACATAATGTTGATCATTAATTTTTGATTAACAATATTTCTAAGTATTACAAATAAAAATATTCACTACATGAATATCATTATTTATCATATATATAAAAAATATTTAATTATATATATGAAAATGAGTTTTTCTATTATTTTGTTATTTTTAGCACTTTACGAAGTGATGGGTTTAAATCATAGATTGGGTGTTCCTTACAAAAAGGATATTCATTCTTTTAAGACTTTTGTTAGCGATTTTGAAAAGGATTATAGCAATGATTTATTTTATAAAAAAGGTTATATGAATTTTCAAAAGAATGTCGATTTTATAAATAATCATAATAACAATAGTACTAATTCTTTCTCTCTGAAATTAAATAATTTTGCTGATGAAGATCCCAAAACTTTAAAACGTAATTTATTTTCATTTGATATTGATGTTAAAAATAAAGAAGAAATAGTAAATAATAAAAACACCGACAATTTTTTTTTTTCTGCAAAAAATGAATTATATAAACCACCATTATCGTTAGATTATCGTAAAAAAGGAGCAGTAACACCTGTTAAAAATCAAGGAAGATGTGGAAGTTGTTGGGCTTTCAGTACGATTGGAGCATTAGAATCGAAATATGCATTAAAAACCGGAAAATTAAAAAACTTTTCTGAGCAAAAATTGGTTGATTGTTCAAAATCTAATCATGGGTGTAATGGAGGATTCATGCATGAAGCATTTAATGATTTATTATTGTCTGATGGTGTATCATTAGAAGAAGATTATCCATATGTGGGAACTGTAAATCCGTGTAAAGAAGCTCCAACATTTAAAGATTTTAATTTCTTAGGATATAATTTTGTACTTTCACATTCTTCGAAAGCTTTAATAGAAGCGCTACAGGTAAATCCGGTTAGTATTGCTTTGGCTGGTGATCCAATGAAATTTTTATTTTATGGAGAAGGAATATTTGATTGTGAAGAATGTTCTACAAGAAATAATCATGCTGTTTTATTGGTTGGATATGAATTAAAAGATGATGTTCCATATTGGATTATTAAGAATTCATGGGGAGAGAAATGGGGCGAAGATGGATATATTCGTATTAAAATGACCGAAGGGGATGGAATTTTGGGTATGAATCAATATGGCGTTTATCCTTATTAATTTTTAAAATTCTATGTAAAGTAAGCTAATTTGGAATAAACAAAAAATCTGGCCCGCCAATACTAACAACAGTATAGCCAATATCTATTAGATCTTTAAAAGTGTTTTTAGTATAATTTATATCTACACCACCAGAATGATTTGACCAAACTTCTAACGTTATTACTGGTTTATACTTTTGTATAGTTTTTAATCCACCAGAAATAGCCAGAGATTCATATCCTTCTACATCAAGTTTTATAAAGTCTAATCTTTCTAAATTTAATAAATCAATAGTAGTTAAGTCGACTGGAATTCTTTGTTCATCATTTTCAATCCATTCTGGTTTTCCCATTGGATTATTTGATAATCCAGAACCGCCTGGATTGTCATGGGGTATCCAATCAAAATAAACTTTATTAGATGTATTTGACAATCCTTTTTTAATTACAGTTATATTTTTCAAATTATTAATTTCTGCATTTTGTTTTAATAAATTATAACTACTTGGCATAGGCTCAAAAGCATAAACATGCTCTGCAAGCATGCCAAGTTTTATAGTATGAGTACCAATGTGACATCCGCCTTCAATTACAATGCTATTTGGTGTAATATATTTTTCAAATATATTATGTAAATGTTTTTCCCAGATTATATTTTGTTTTAAATGACTTGAAATATAACAATTATCATAGATAAAAAAAAGAGCAGGTTTGTTATCATGATATTTATCAACAGCTATTTGTTCATTCATTTTGTATATTTAATATATAAAATACTAAATATACAAACTATTTAAAAAAAATTATAATTATAAGATATAATGAATATTACGTTATTCTTTACACCAATTTACTATATTTACTCTGTATTTATAGCCATTCCAGATAACTCTACTAATGTTTTATTTCTTAGAGGAAATTCATCTGCATATTTAGAAGACGTCGATGATTACACTAATTTTTTAGAGAACAGTGATTAATTTTTTTATTTTTTTTTTAAAATTTGAAAAGTTTTTTTGAAAATTAAGGAAAACAGAAGAAATTCGATCAAAAAATCCCAGAAAAAAGTTTTTAAAAAAACAAAAAAAATGAAAAAATGGGTTCGCTGCAAAATGCTCTTATTTGGATTTTTAGAAAAAAAATTTGTTTGCATAAATTTTTTTTCGCCATTTTATTTTTTGTGTCAATTTTGACTTAGGCATTTTTTTAGTTAGTCTAGTAGGCTAACAAATGGCTAACTTAAAAAATGCCGAGTTATTTATATGCGAGCTATGTGACTTTAAATGCTCTAAAAAGAGTAATTTTAATAAACATTTATCCACACGTAAACATTTAAGGCTAATTTCCCCGGTGGAAAAAAATGCCGAAAATGCCGACATTTTTGAAATGATTCATGAATGTCCAAATTGTGATAAAAAATACAAACATTTATCGAGTCTAAGTAAACATAAGAAATTATGCAAGGTAATTAAGCAAAAAGGAGGTAAGGATATAAAAAGTATAAGTAAAGACAATTCGAAGACACATAAGATAGAAACAATTTTATTGGACGTATTGAATGAGAATAAAAAATTGCAGAAGGTTGTCTCTCAACAAAAGGAACAGATAGATAATTTGATACCAAATATTTCAAATAATAAAGTAGAAAATAATACACATATAGATAAACAGATTAATAATCAATTTAATTTTCAAATATTTTTGGATACAGAATGTAAAAATGCAATGAATCTAAAAGATTTTGTGGATTCATTAAAAATTAAATTGGAGGATTTGGATGTATTGAAGGATAAGGGCTTAATAGAAAGCGTGGCTGGAATTTTAGTAAATGGATTAAAGGAATTAGAATTAACTCAACGTCCTATTCATTGTTCAGATCTCTCTGAGAATAGATTATATATAAAAAATAAAGATGAGTGGAAAGAGGATAAAGATTGTTCAAACATGAATGATACAATAAATTCTGTTGTTAATAAAAATAGAAAAGCAATAAAAGATTGGGAGGCGGCTCATCCGAATTATATGGACGATGATAAGTTGATGTCGGAATATCTAATAATGGTTCAGGAAGTAATGAAACCAATAAATGAAAATAATGTAATCATACAAAAAGTTTCGGAGGTGAATGAGATTGTAAAACAAAATGTATAAGTTTTTTAACAGTCGGAACGACATGCCACTTCGTGGCTGTTAAAAAACTTATAAAAAACTAAAATAATTAGAGAAAATAAAATTTATATTATAAGTCAGAATGTTTTTAAGAATTATTAATTATGGTTAGATAATGCTGCATAATTATTAATCAACACAATAAAATTCTATTAAATTGTAAAATATAATTTAATAAAATTAATTCCTACATAATTGTAGTATAAATTTAAATATAATATAATAATAATAATTTTACTACATAATAATTTAATAAAAAATATATACTACCTACAACATGTAGAAAATATAATTAAATTTTTATTATTAATTAATAAAATCAACAGATAATAAAAATCAACACTAATACTAAAAATAAAATGACTGCTAACTTGTAGTGAAAATATTTATTAATAAAAAATAATAAAATCAACTAAAATAATTTTAAAAAAAGAAAAAATTAAAAAAAAACTTTAGGAAAAACTTTATTTTAAAATTTAATCTAAAATTTCTTAAAAAAA
>MDSY01065289.1_pt1 | contig 17575 bp, 16 predicted proteins | sample 811131 | NCBI WGS metagenome assembly MDSY01 (sample SAMN05326643, study PRJNA326480) | marine metagenome | isolation source: seawater | place: Atlantic Ocean: South West | collected 2010
ATAGGGTGGTTTTTTGTAAATATAAGCGATTGTTTAATTCTAAAAGCTAACTGTGAGGTTTGCACTTAACCCAGTGTTTTCAGGAACAAACCTGCATACCCCGCCAATACATATAAGCCCACCTCTTTGGCGGCCATAATTAAGACCCAATCGAGTATTGCCTTTTGAGTAGCTTCCACCGAGATTGTAATAGTGTATTTCACCTTCTCCACCATAATTGTATGCATCTGCTATATATACTGCAAATCTTGAATTAAAGTTGTATTCAAGGACACTTGCTACCCAGTTTTTTCGATCTTGCTCAGACCACAAGTGCTGTAAGACAAAGCGCACCGACTTGCCTCCATCTAATCTGTAGGTTCCTTCTAACACTCCTATTTTTGCTGCAATATCACCTTGTGTGCCAATAGGCCCTCCCAGAGAGACTCCCTTATCTATGATCACATCTTGGAATGTTAAAACAGTGCTAAACTTTTTTGTGAGGCGTCGTTTAATTTCAATGCTAAAATCTCTAAATAAGCGAGGTCCATTGCCAATAAACTTGGCTTCATACCATTTATTCTCTATGTTGTATTGGGCATCCAGACCATTCCAGTATGAGAAATTAACGGCAATTTTGGTGCCGTATTTACCTCCGAGGGTAGTTCCCTTTTTTAAGGAATAAAATAGATCAAATTGAGTTCCTACTTCACCAGACTGTTGACCAAAAGATTCAATGACCAATCTCGGTTGAGGGTTGTAAACGTATATGTTCGTTAATAAATAATCCTGTTGTTTTGTCAGTCCTGGCACATAATTAATTACCTCTTGATTAAATGTATTTCCTTCAGCCAACCTGTCTGAATAAAAACTAAAGTTTTCCAGCCTTCGAAAAGTACCATTTATCCCGAGCCCTTTTTTTGCATACCCCGCATTCACAAGCATTGCTGTCCCATCGTAGAGCTTGTTAGAGACCAAAGCGCCTTCATTAGCTATCGCATCAGGGTCTTTAATTATAACTTCTATACCACCATAAAATTTGCCTGCGTCGAAGTCTAACCTTCCGCCATATGCATTTACAGTGCTTGGAATTGTGTCATTGGTTCCCCTGTCTTGAAACCGTCCTACATAACTCGCTCCAGCAGTAATACCTACTTTTTCTAGGTCCAACATTTGGCCTAGGTCTAGGTCTGCGTTTACCCCCTGGATTGTTCCATCAGATACTTCAAACCCATTTCGTTGTTGTCCAAACAGACCTGTCACGTCCAAATAATCGGTTGGCTTAAAATTGACACGAACTCCTTTTAACGCATTGTTAAGACCCAATTGACGATCTTCCCATGAACGTAAAATAAGGCCACTTCCAAACTGTTCGTAAAAATACCCTCCTGTGATATCTAAAGTCTCATTTTTAAAATTTAGATAATAGGTGCCAATACCATTTTCACCATCGTAAACAGGTGCATATCCCAGCAATGCAGACGGGAGATACGATTCATATTGTATGCCAGCAGTGAATTTCCCTAAAGAGTAATTTAAAAGCAGGTAGTTGTTTGCTCTAAACTGATCTTCGGGCGCTGTAAAATTGAGGCCATCATCATCTAATAACCACTGTGAATTGGATTCAAAACCTCCATAAAAGCTCCCGTTATCTTGCGCCGTTATAATGCTGGTAAAAAGAATTATAAATCCTAAAAATATTTTTTTCATTGAATTAAAGTTGGTTTGTGAAAGAAATTAGTTTGAGTATTCTTTAACTTTTTCATAAAGTTCAAATTCAGATCCAGGGCTGTATCCAGAATGTCGATAAACAATTTTGTTGTTTTTTACTAACAATGTCAATGGAACCGTTGAGGCTCCCAACGCACGTTTTAAGTCATTATTTGTATCCAGAAGAATGGTGTAGTCCCATCCTTTTCCATTTATCAAAGGTTTTACTCGCTTTACAGTACGACTGTCATCTACAGAAATTGCAATCAATTCGACACTGGTTTCGTCCTGCCACTCATCCCAAACTTCACTTATTGCATCTAGTTCTTTTAAACAGGGTACGCACCAAGTAGCCCACAATGATACAATAGCAACATTGTCAGTGTCTGCGGCATTTTGAAAATTAATTTTTTTGCCATCCATTGTAGTGAGGTCGATATTGGGGAGCTCATTTTGAGAAAAAGCGGTAATTGATATTAAAAAACACGCCAGGGATATAAGTTTTTTCATTTTTCAAATTATAATTAAAAGGCAATAATAGATAATATTATTTGAAAAGTGAATTCTTTAGTTTTCATTTTATGTTATTCAGTAGAAAAATATTGATATAAAACCTTATTTTTGTTTTCTATCTTTAATTTATTGCGCGATGAAAAAAATAAAAATATCGAAAATATTAATTTCCTTTTCAGTCTTGGCTGCCATAGCGTGCAGTAAAACTGAAGAGAATGTTCCATTAACTCAGCCAACAGCTGAGGTAACGGTCGATAAGATTGTTAGAAAGGCTTCTCTTAGAAATCAAGTTATTCCTTTTTCTATTCTCAACGAAGCGGGAGAAGACGTTACGGACGCTTCGACATTTTATGTTGATGGTCAAGAAGTCGACGGAAATGTTTTCTCATCTCCTATAATCGGTGAATTTGAAGTGTATGGCTCTTACACTGAAAATGGCGTCTTAATTACCACCAATACAGTTCCTTTTTCGGTAATTATTCCCAAGCGTAAAATTGTTGTAGAAGATTATACGGGAACTTGGTGTGGATTTTGCCCGAGCGTAGCCTATGCTGTTGAAGAGGCTCATGCGGCGACTAGTGATATTGCAGTGGTTGCAATACACAAAACAGCAAGTAGTAATCCAGATCCAATGAATTTTGATGACGTGCAACTGCTTCAAGACGAGTTTGGTGTAAGTGGATTTCCAGCTGCAAGGCTAAATAGGAATGAAGTTTGGAGTCCTCCTTACGATGTTTCTGGCATTGTTGATATGGCTGGTGTTGATACAGACTTAGCGATTGGTGTTTTGTCAAAATTGGATGGAAATATCCTGTCTGTTCGAGTTGATGTTGCTTACGAAAACGGGTCTGAGGTTGGAGATAAACTTGTTGTTTATCTTCTTGAAAGTGGCGTCGTTCACGAGCAAACAAACTATTACAATACAGATGAAACGAGTCCGTTTTATCAGAAAGGCAACCCGATTCCGGATTTTATTCACAACGAAGCGTTACGGCTCGCTCTCACGCAAGTTTTGGGTGATAACATTCCAGCCACAGTTCAACTGGAGGAGTTTAGTAAGTCATTCACCATTACGATACCTGCCGATTATCAGATTGAAAACCTAAGTTTAATTGCCATGGTGGTTAGTGCAGATAATAGCGCAAGAAATGCTCAATTTGCCGAGATACAAGATGACAAGGGGTACGAATAAAACACTCAACATATTTCATAAAAAAACCCGAAACAAATGTTTCGGGTTTTTTTATGAAATATGTAAGAGAAATATTATCCTAAAAATGGATACCTATAATCTGTAGGAGTTACAAAAGTTTCTTTAATCATGCGTGGTGAAATCCAGCGGTATAAATTTAATTTACTTCCTGCTTTGTCATTGGTTCCACTTGCTCTGGCTCCTCCAAAAGGCTGTTGCCCAACAACAGCTCCTGTAGGTTTGTCGTTTATGTAAAAGTTTCCAGCGGCATTTTGTAATGCTTTAACGGCCTCTTCTAAAGCATAGCGGTCTTCACTTAGCACAGCACCCGTTAACGCGTAATCGCTCGTCTGGTCAACCATCTCAAGTGTTTTACTCCAATTATCATCGTCAAAAAGGTAGACGGTAAGTACTGGTCCAAAAAGTTCATTGCACATGGTTGTATACTTAGGGTCGTCTGTAACAATTACCGTAGGTTCAATAAAATATCCCTCGCTTTTGTCGTAGTTTCCACCTGCTATAATATGGGCATTCGAGTCTTTTTTCGCTTGGTCAATGTAGGAGGCTAATTTGTCGAATGACCCTTCGTGAATAACAGCTGTGATGAAGTTGCTCATATCTTCTGGCGATCCCATTTTTAGAGTGGCCATTTCTTTCGTTAGTTCTTTTTCGACATCCTTCCAGATGCTTTTCGAAATATAACAACGGCTTGCAGCACTGCATTTCTGACCTTGAAATTCGAAAGCTCCTCTAATCATAGCCACGGCAACTTGTATTGGATTTGAAGATTTATGTGCTACAATAAAGTCTTTTCCTCCTGTTTCGCCTACAATCCTTGGGTAGGTTTTGTAGTTGTGAATGTTTGTTCCAATTTTTTGCCAGATACCTTTAAAAACATCTGTTGAGCCTGTAAAATGAACTCCACTAAAATCTGGACTAGCCAAAACAGTGTCTGTTATCATTACAGGGTCTCCCATCACCATGTTGATAACTCCGGGGGGGACTCCCGCTTCTTTGAAAATATCTAGGATTATTTTTGCCGAATACATTTGGCTATCACTTGGCTTCCATACAACCACATTACCCATAAGTGCCGCACTCGCAGGTAAGTTTGCTGCAATTGCTGTAAAGTTAAATGGTGTTATCGCATACACAAAGCCCTCCAAAGGACGATATTCGAGACGATTCCAAGCACCAGAAGTTGATTCTGGCTGCTCGGCATAGATTTCGGTCATGTATTGAACATTAAATCTAAGAAAGTCTATCAATTCGCAAGAAGCATCAATTTCTGCTTGAAAAATAGTTTTAGACTGCGCCAACATTGTCGCTGCGTTAATTTTTGCACGATATGGACCTGCGATCAACTCGGCAGCTCTCAGAAAAATTGCGGCTCGCTGTTCCCAAGGAATATTAGCCCATTTTTCCCTAGCTTCCAAGGCGGTAGAAATTGCAGTTTCGATATGGTTTTTCTCTGCTTTATGGTAGGTTCCTAAAATATGCTTGTGATCGTGCGGAGGGGACATCGTTCCTGTATCACCAGTTTTTATATTTTCGCCATTAATGTACATAGGCACCTCAACAGAGCTATCGTACATTTTTTTGTATGCTGCAGATACTGCAGCTCGCTCTGGTGAGCCAGGTGCATACTCTCTTATAGGTTCGTTAACTGCTATTGGCACCTCAAAAAATCCTTTTCCCATTTTCGTTTTCTTAGATTAAATTAGATGGTAAATGTACAAAATTTAGCAGCTTATTTTTATTAAAATAAAATTAACAAAACTTCAATTTTATTTTTGGATTCTATTGCTTAATATTGAAACTCAATAACACCGTTGGTGCATTTTAGAATTTTTAAATACGAACTGACCAATGTGCACTGTTACATTTATTCCAAAATCTCATAATAGGTTTATTTTAACTTCAAATAGAGATGAATCGCCACTACGAAATACCATTCATCCAATGGCGTACAATATTCATGGTGTCGATTTGGTATTCCCAAAAGATAAAGTTGCTGGTGGAACATGGTTCGGTTTAAATGCAAAACAGCGAACAATATGTTTGTTAAACGGTGGGTTTTCTGAGCACAAAAGGGAAGCTGTTTACCGAATGAGCAGGGGGACTGTGGTAACAGATTTATTGGCGTCTGAGGATATACTTGTTGCAATCGACACCTATAATTTTAAAGGCATTGAACCCTTTACTTTAATTGTAGTAGATTGGAGCATAGAACTCGCCTTGTATGAGTTGGTTTGGGATGGCAGCATCTTACATTATGCGGAAAAACCATTGGCGCCAAAAATTTGGTCCAGTTCTTCGTTGTATTCAGATGAAATCAAGAAAAAAAGAGAATCGTGGTTTTCAGAATTTATTTTTAAAAATAGGAATCCTTCTGAAGATTCATTGCTTGAGTTTCACAAAACTGCCGGAGAAGGTTCCATTGAAAGTGATTTGATAATAGATCGTGGTTTTGTTAAAACCAAAAGTATTTCACAGCTTTCAAGATCAAAATTGTTTACATTTAGATGCGAAGACCTTCAAAATGATGCAGTGTATAATATGGAAGTTTTAGATAATGGAATGCTTAAAAAAAAGGCTACTTGAACTCAACAGGAAAAATAATTGTGTTGGCATATCCAGATACCTTTGTTCAGGTAACTGAAGAGTGGATTTGTAAATTTTTACCACTTCTTGGTCTCGGTACTCGAGAGTATATAAAAGCTGGGCACGCAGCAATGGTACTTGTTGAGAATGAGTCAGGGAATGCGCACTATTATGATTTTGGCAGGTATGTAACTCCTGAGGGATATGGTAGAGTGCGAGGAGCGAATACCGATGTTGAATTGGAAATTCCCTTTAAAGCCATATTGACTTCTGATAATTCTTTGGAAAACTTGGAAGAGTTTCTACTTTGGCTTGATGCAAACCCGCAAAAGACCCATGGAGAAGGACGTTTGTTGGCCTCTGTTTGCGATGTAGTTGATTACGACATCGCAAAAAAACACATTATAAGCTTACAAGGCAGAGGGAGTGTCCGTTATGGGGCGTTTAGCAAGGCAGAGAGCAATTGTTCTCGATTTGTTACAGATACGCTCTTGGCGGCGACCAAAGAGAAGGAGATGAGGAAGGCATTAAAATTTAATAAGCTTTTTACTCCAAGCACTATTGGTAATGTTGAAAAAGCAGCTACTACGGCTATTGTCTTTCAAGTTGTAGATGGTGTTATTTCTGAATTTAACAGTTCCGCTTTTAAGGAAAATTTAAAAAATTACTTTCATAAAAATAGGCCAAAAAAAGAAGAAAACAATTTACCTGAATTGCCTAAAAACGCTCAAGAATTACGAGGAATAGGTTCTAGTGCTTGGTTTGAGTTGCTCCCAGAAGAATTACCTTTAAACCATTTTCGAATAAAAAGGTATAATGAATTGCATAGGATTGATTTTGATGGGGTCTTTAAAACATATGAGTCATTTGATGACAAACGCCCTTTCGAGTTTACCTATGATTCTCATTGTGAAATTTGTCATATAATTCAAGGAAACAAAAAAATTAAATTCACAGTTGTAGCTAGTTTTAGTGATTTTAATTCATCGCCGAGGGTTCGCTGAGCTTGAAGGAAGGGATTGCAATACGGATTTCTTTTGTGTTTTTCAAGTTTATCATATTGTAATAACCTTTCATGGATCCGAAGGGTGCGCGCAACAGGCAGCCGCTGCTGTAACTGTGTTTTTCACCAGGTTGAATTACTGGTTTTTCTCCTATAACTCCCTCACCTTTTACAATTTCAGTGTCATTTAATGCATCGCTAATTTCCCAGCAACGCGAGTTTAGCTGCACCGCATCTTTGCTTTTATTTTCGATGGTAACAAAGTATGAAAAGGCATAGCGCATTTTATAATCCCTATAAAATTTGCTTTCGAAGCTCGTTTCCACCGAAATTTTAATTCCCTTTGTTGTTTGGTGTACCATTCTCAATAAATCGCGGAGCTGAATAAGAAAAACATGCGTTTTTCGTACTACCTATGATAACAATAAATTAATACTAGCCTTTGTGAACAGTTATGAATGCTGGTTCTCTAACATTCATATACCCTTTTTTCATCGTGATTTAGCGACTCATTATATTTCTACTTTTTACACGTAGTGATATTATTATCTCTTCTCGTTTAAAACGTCAAGCTCTTCAAGAGCTAAATTGCTGTCTGCAAAATTCTCTAATACCTTAAAGAAATCAAGGATATCTTCTTCACTGTTTCCCGAATTAATTGTAACTAATCTTACAAACTCAGTATCGTTAAAAGTTCCAAATCCAACCATCAATTCACTGTTTTCATATAAGGCGGTGCATAAAGTTTGAGCGGGAATGTTCTTGTAATTAAAGCAAATAGATATGGAGTCGTCGAAACTGTAAAGCGTATAATCTGGATTGCTTTTTATGTAGGTGCGCGCCACATCAGCCAAATCAAATTGATGATCGACAATTTTCTCCAGACCTTGAGATCCTACAGACTTCCAGAGAGTCCATAGTTTGAAAGCATCATTTCGTCTTCCGCATTGAATCGAAGTCTTTCCTAGGTTGTAGTCGTCCCCATCCGTTTGATAGAGGTATGAGGCATCATTTGAAAAAGAATCGTGTAAATGCTTTTTGCGCTGCGTAACTATTATGGAGCAAGATAGGGGTGTGCCCAGCATTTTGTGCGCATTAACGCTGAAGGAATCGCTTAGCTCGATACCGGATACTAAATGTTTGTATTTTTCACTGAAAATTACAGCTCCACAATAGGCGCCATCAACATGGAGCCATAGGTTGTATTTTTTACAAATTACACTTAAAGGGGGAAGTTCGTCAAAAGCTCCTAAGACCGTTGTACCCGCTGTTGCATTCACAAAAAAGGGATGAAACCCTAAGGAAAGGTCCTCTATTAAGAGTTCCTCAAGTTTTTCGGGAATCATTCTTCCATAGCTGTCTGAGGGGACATAGCGAACCTGATTGCGGCCAATTCCCATAAAAGTCGCGTTTTTTGGAATTGAATAGTGTGATTCTTTCGATGTGTAGAGTGTCATTTTTTGTTGAACACCCTCATTTTTTATTTTGGAGTCAAAAGCATCTCGAGCCATTAACATTGCCATGTAATTGCTCATAGACCCTCCTGGAGCAAATGTTCCGTCGTTGTCGTTATCGTATCCTATGAGGTTACACACTTTATGCAGAATTTCTTTTTCAATACCCACCTGTGGGCCAGCTACCTTGTAGGTATACATGCTGTTATTTAGCATCACAGCAAGAAGGTCTCCCAGAGTAGCTTTTGAAATTCGCCCTCCGAACAATTGGTTGAAAAACTGATTAGAGGCAGTGCGAGGGGTACTAAGGACTACCTTCTCAAGTACCTCTTCGAAAAATGCTTCTGAAGCAGGGGCATCTTCAAGCGAAATGTCTAACAAATTGTACATTTCATCTGGAGGAATTATTTTAGCAACAGGTTCCTCTTTTTCTTTTTTTAAAAGTAATGCTACGAGTCTATTAAAAAGGGCTAAGTCTTTTTCCATGTTTTTTTTGTTGGAGTGTTTTCTGGTGCGCAACGTACGCAGTTTTTTTAATTATTGTTAATATCGATTGAGCTCGCGCTCCCTACAGCTATAATCTTGTCGTAACGGGCTCCTATATCTCGGTAATAGACAAGGACAGTGTATTTGTTTTCAGTCTGCCAAAAATTCCCTGATATTGCTCCTTCATCAATACTACCGTCACGGTCTACAAGAACATATTTGTAGTTGTAAAAACCTTGCTTGAAAAGGCGCGTGTTTTTGTAAGAATCAGTATTTTCGTTGTATTCCATGTAGGTAGAACTGTCGATCGTCCAATTATTGAAATTTCCGTAAATATGTAATTCTTTATTTCCGATGTCTTCATAATACATCAAATTAAAATGCATTCTCACATAATCGGCTTCAATATTGGAATTTGCAACATCCAGATTCCTTACAACAAAGCTGCCGTTTATGTCGGGGTTGTAGGTGTATGGTTTATCTTTTCTTGAGGTGCTTGAATACAAATAGTTCTCGTAGAGATCACTTAGTTCTACGCTTCGAATCCCATTCACTGCTGCACGCACTTCCTTGTTGTCGAAGGATAAAAATTCATTTCCTCCCCAAAATGACGACTCTTTATCATATCGATAAATAAGTTCGTTGCCCATTGTGTATTGCGGCTTAAGGTTGGTGATTGCAGTTTTTAAGTTGTTGTTTTGCAACACGACAACATGTAGGTTCTGTTTCGGGTTGGTTAGCAATAGATTTGGGGAATTAACAACAAACTGAACAGACTGCTTCTCTTTAATAAAAGTTAAATCTCTTGACCTTTTAATGCCTACTTGAACGCTGGCTATCTTTTCAATAACCATAAATTTTCGTGAGAAAATAAGTTCGTTGTCATCGTTGTAAATGGCAAGTAGATAATTACCACCTTTTTTAATTCTCCTAGTTTCTCTGTTTGGGATGCGCAGTGTGTAATGTGAGTAGATTTGGAGGGTGTTGTAAGAATTCTCATAAGTTTCGATGCGCACTTCATCAAACCCGTCTAAGTACTCTCCTTTTGAAAAATCGCTTGGTGTCCAATCAAAATCGTAGTGAGTTATTGTATAGTAATAGTCTTCTTCATCTCCGTTTATCGCATCAAATGACAGTTCTATCGGTTCGCCTAAAGTTATAATTGGTAGTTCGCTATAAGCTGAATTGCCTCGAAACTGAATTGTTTTTATGAATTCAGGTGCCGTTGTTTCTTCCATTTGTGCATAGCCTGATACAACTAAGAGAAATGCGACGAAAATACAGAATTTGTTTTTTGACATAGTACCAGATTCAATGGGCAAAGATAAGTAAAATATAGGCCTTAAAATAACCTAGGTAATAACCGAAATCAATTCACATTAAAATTATAATTAATTATTATGTGATGCTATTTTTAATTTATAAATTTGCACTCCCGAAATCCATTCGGAAAAACAAAGAGAAATTAATAAAAATATCCTATGTCTAAAGACATTAAGATTAAAAAGGGTCTTACAATCAGGCTAAAAGGTGAGGCAGAGAAAGCGCTCTCGAGTGCCCCACGGTCAAGAACATTTTGTATAAGCCCTTCAGATTTTCATTTAATTACCCCAAAAATGGTGGTTAAAGAGGGGGCAAAGGTGCATGCGGGTGACACCTTGTTTTATGCAAAATCCAACGAAGAAATAAAGTTTGTTTCTCCGGTTAGTGGAACTCTAACCTCTATTGAAAGAGGTGCAAAACGAGTAATTTTAAAATTAGTTATCGAAGGAGATACACAGGATTCCTTCAAGGATTTTGGTGTTTTAGACCCAAATACAACTTCTGCTAGTGAGATAAAAAGTCATTTGTTAGCCACGGGTTGTTGGCCTTTTATAAAACAACGCCCTTACGACATTATTGCAAGCCCATCAGTTGCTCCGAAAGCTATTTTTGTCTCTGCACATGCTAGTGGTCCGCTGGCAGCCGATTACGACTTCACTCTAAAAGGGAAAGAAGAGTACCTACAAGCAGCCGTTACAGCATTGAGTAAACTAACCGAAGGTGAAGTAAATGTAGGGATTGGTGAAGCTGGTATATCCCCATTTTCTGGGTTAAAAGATATATCTATTCACAAATTGACTGGACCACACCCATCAGGAAACGTAGGGACACAAATCGCCAAGTTAAATCCAATAAATAAAGGGGAAACAGTTTGGACATTGAATGCCCAGGATTTGGTGATAATAGGAGAGTTGTTGCTTACAGGTAAATACAATGCAGAGCGTATCATAGCGCTGGCTGGGTCTTCAGTTAAAGCACCGAAATATTACAAAACTAGAGTAGGAGCAGAGGTTTCTACTTTTGTCTATGATGCTGGATTGAACGAAGACAATGTTCGATTTATCAGTGGTGATGTGCTTTCTGGAAAGCAAATATCAGCAAAGGGTCATTTAGGCGCCTACGACGATTTGGTGACGGTTATTCCGGAAGGGGATGATTACGAATTATTTGGTTGGACGATGCCAGTTTTTAATAAAATATCTGCTTCAAGGGCGTTGACATTTTCTTGGTTGTTTCCGAAGAAAAAGTTTGAACTAAACACGAATACAAATGGTGAACACCGTGCGTTTGTTGTTACTGGAAATTACGAAGAAATTTTCCCATTGGACATGTATCCTCTGCAGATGTTGAAGGCATGTATGGTGCAAGATTTAGACGCTATGGAAGCATTGGGTATGTATGAAGTTGCTCCAGAAGATTTCTCGCTAACAGAATTTATTTGTGTCTCAAAGCAGCCACATCAGCAAATCATTCGTGAAGGCTTGGATTTAATGTATAAAGAAATAGGATAACGCAATGGGATTGAAACAAAATTTACATCAGCTAAAAGAAAAGTACAAGGGGACAAAAATGGCTCCTGCGTTTAACGCAATCCATACCTTCTTATACCTGCCAAATGAGACCACCCATAATGGGACTCATGTAAAAGCCGCAGATGATTTAAAGCGCACCATGAACATGGTGATTTTATCATTAGTACCTTGCTTGATCTTCGGAATCTTCAATGCAGGGTATCAGTACAATGTTCAAGTAGGAGATGTTTCGAAAGCACTGGGCTTTTTAAGCTTAGAGTTTTGGAATTTTGACAATTTTATTGTGGGAGCCTGGAAAGTGCTTCCCTTGGTTGTGGTTTCTTACGGTGTTGGACTATTAGTAGAATTTATATTTGCAGTAATTAAAGGTCATGAGGTAGAAGAGGGATATTTGGTAACAGGGATGCTCGTGCCATTAATTGTACCTGTAGACATTCCGCTATGGATGTTGTCTATTGCTGTTATTTTCGGTGTTGTTATCGGGAAAGAAGTTTTTGGAGGAACAGGAATGAACATCTTAAACCCTGCATTAACCATTAGGGCTTTCTTGTTCTTTGCATATCCAACTTGGATGAGTGGTGATAAGGTTTGGGTAACTGGTGCTGTTGATACGGTTGGACAACCCGATGCCATCTCGGGAGAAACAATCCTGGGAAGTCTTGCACAGAACAAAGGATATATGGACTTGAGTGTTATGGATCAATTTTTAGGGTTTATACCAGGCTCTGTTGGCGAGACCTCAAAACTCCTCATTCTTATTGGTGCTGGAATTCTGATACTTTCTAAAATTGGAAGTTGGAGAATTATATTGAGTACAGTGATAGGAGCATTGACAATGGGGCTTATTTTTAATGGTGTTGTTGCTCAAGGATGGATTACCGAAAGTTCAAAATTCTTTGGGCTTATGAACGTCGCTTTCTGGCAACATTTATTTATCGGTAGTATATTGTTTGGGGCTGTCTACATGGCAACAGATCCAGTAACAGCTTCTCAGACAAATAAGGGGAAATGGATATATGGGTTTCTAATAGGATTTATTTCCATTATGATTCGCGTTTTTAATCCAGCCTATCCTGAAGGAGTGTTTTTGGCAATCTTATTGATGAATGTCTTCGCACCTACGATCGACCATTATGTAGTGAATGGGAATATAAATAAAAGAATGAAGCGATTAAAAGTTAAAACAGCATAATCATGGCCATAAACACAGATAAAAATAGTTATACGATGCTCTTTGCAATCATTATGGTTGTTGTTGTCGGTTCACTCTTAGCAGGCTTTTCAAGTGGCTTGAGACCTATGATTGATGCCAACGAGCGTTATGAAAAGCAGCAGAATATTCTGTATGCGATGGGTATCAATAATAATGAAGGTTCTAATGATGTCGCTTTTATTTCGACTGATGCAGTTGAAGGTGAGTTTACTAAATATATTACCAAGCAGTTAGTAATTGAAGGTGACAAGGTGGTCGAAGACGATAAGGCCTATTTAATGGATGTAAAAAAAGAGGCTACCAAATCAAAGGATGCCGACTACACTAGAAAATTACCATTGTTTGTAGGTACTAAAGATGGAAAAGAAATTTATGTAGCACCTGTAAGAGGGAAAGGCCTATGGGATGCTATTTGGGGCTTTATTGCAATGGACAAGGACATGACAATACAAGGTGTTTATTTCGACCACAAAGGGGAAACACCTGGTTTAGGAGCTGAAATTAAACAACGCTTTTTTATGGATGATTTTGTTGGTGAAAGTTTCCTAAAAGACGGGAAATTTGGAAGTATAATTGTGGCTAAAGGGAATAATGACCCAAAAAACACAGATAAATCAGATCAACAAGTAGATGCACTTGCGGGTGCAACTATTACTGGAGATGGCTTGAGTGCAATGCTTAAGAAAGACATTAAAATGTATGTGCCTTACTTTAAATCATTAAAACAATAGGACATGGGATTATTATCCAAAAAAGATAGAAAACTTATACTAGACCCCCTAGCCGATGACAATCCAATAACCATTCAGGTGTTGGGAATATGTTCTGCTTTGGCTATTACTGCTCAATTAAAGCCTTCTATAGTAATGGCTGTTTCGGTAATTTTCGTACTTGGAGTTGGGAATGTAGTTATTTCGCTTATGCGGAATATCATTCCTTCAAAGATTCGAATTATTGTACAACTTATTGTGGTTGCAACACTTGTAATTATCGTAGACCAAGTGCTCAAAGCCTTTGCCTATTCCTTGAGTAAAGAGCTCTCGGTATTTATTGGTTTGATAATAACAAACTGTATTATAATGGGGCGTTTTGAGGCATTTGCATTGGGTAATGGCCCATGGCGCTCATTTCTTGATGGTGTTGGAAATGCCTTGGGATATGGAGTGATATTGATTATTGTAGGATTCTTCAGAGAGCTGTTGGGTTCTGGAACACTATTTGGATTCAAAGTTTTAGGAGATTCTGTAGAAAAAACAGGTCTGTATGCAATAGGTTACGAAAACAATGGATTTATGGTGTTACCTCCAATGGCTTTGATTGTTGTTGGTATTATTATTTGGGTGCAGCGAAGTAGAAATACTGCACTGGTAGAAGAACATTAAATAAATGTGAGTTCGTAGAAGTGAGAAACGATATATCTCAATTCTCAAACCTCAAATTTAAAATTTAAATAAATGGAGCATTTAGAGTTATTTTTTAAATCAATTTTCGTCGATAATATGGTGTTTGCATATTTCTTAGGAATGTGTTCATATTTGGCGGTGTCAAAAAAAGTAAGCACGGCTGTGGGCCTTGGAGCTGCTGTTATTTTTGTGCTAACGGTAACGGTTCCGTTAAACTGGTTATTAGATCAATACATTCTTCAGGAGGGTGCTTTGTCTTGGTTAGGAGCTGAATATGCTGACTATAACCTGGGTTTCCTTTCCTTTATTTTATTTATTGCTACCATCGCGACCATGGTGCAACTGGTAGAGATTATTGTGGAGAAGTTTTCTCCTTCATTATATAATTCTTTGGGTATTTTCTTGCCATTGATTGCGGTGAATTGTGCTATTTTAGGTGGTTCGTTATTTATGCAATCTAGAGAAATAGAAAGTTTTACTTTTGCCTTAAATTACGGCTTTAGTAGTGGTATTGGTTGGTTTTTAGCAATTGTTGCGATTGCAGCAATTCGCGAAAAAATTAGATATAGCAATGTTCCTGCACCTTTGCGAGGATTGGGAATTACCTTTATAATTACAGGGTTGATGGCCATTGGTTTTATGAGTTTTGGAGGGATGTTAACAGGTGGAGGCGATGAAGAAGCTGAACCAGAAATGAAGGCCGCACAAATTGAAAGCCCGAAAGTAGAAGTAGAAAAGAAGAGTACAGCTTCCATTGAAGTTGTAGAAGTTTCAGAAATAAAACAAGAATAATATGTTTTTAGCAGCAAGCACATTAGGAGTTATCATAGCAACCGTTTTAGCCTTTTTGGTGTTGACATTGCTTTTGGTGGCATTATTACTATTTACCAAACAAAAACTGTCCCCATCGGGACCAGTCAAAATTACCATAAACGATGAGAGGGTTATTGAAGTAGCTTCAGGAGAGACACTTCTTTCGACACTTGGGGCACAAAAAATATTTTTGCCATCAGCTTGCGGTGGTGGTGGAACGTGTATCCAATGTGAGTGTCATGTTTTAGAGGGTGGAGGCGAGGCCTTACCAACGGAAATACCACACTTTAGTAGAAAAGAAATAAAAGATGGGGCCCGTTTATCTTGCCAAGTAAAAGTAAAGCAGGATATGAATATACATATTCCTGAAGAAGTATTCGGAATAAAAAAATGGGATGCAGTTGTAGTTCGTAACTATAATGTCGCCTCTTTCATTAAAGAGTTTGTTGTAGAAATCCCACAGGATATGGGGTACAAAGCCGGAGGGTATATTCAAATAGAGATTCCGCCTTGTGAAGTCAAGTTTGAAGATATGGATATCACGGCACATCCCGATGAACATGAAACACCAGATAAGTTTCAGGCCGAATGGGATAAATTTAATCTTTGGCCATTGGTCATGAAGAATACTGAAACAGTTGAGCGTGCTTACTCAATGGCATCTTATCCTGCTGAAGGTAGAGAGATTATGCTAAACGTTCGTATTGCTTCACCACCTTGGGATCGGGCTAACAATAGTTGGATGGCTGTAAATCCCGGGATTGCCTCATCTTATATATTTAATCAGAAAAAAGGTGATAAAGTTGTGATTTCTGGTCCTTATGGAGAGTTTTTTATAAATCCTTCCGAGTCTGAAATGCTCTACGTAGGAGGAGGAGCTGGAATGGCTCCAATGCGATCGCATTTGTACCACCTTTTCAAAACCTTGAAAACGGGTAGAAAAGTAACCTATTGGTATGGAGGTCGCTCAAAGCGAGAGTTATTTTATTTAGATCACTTTGAACAATTAGAGAACGAATTTCCTAACTTTAAGTTTTACTTGGCATTGTCTGAGCCTGCACCAGAAGATAACTGGAAAGTAAAAGATAGTATTGAAGGTGAAGGAGATGGTTTTGTTGGTTTCATTCACCAGGTAGTTATAGACAATTATTTAGACCTTCATGAGGACCCTGAGGATATCGAGTTGTATTTTTGTGGACCACCACTTATGAATCAAGCGGTTCAAAAAATGGGTGAGGATTTTGGAATTCCAGACGAGAATATTCGATTTGACGATTTCGGAGGCTAAACAATTGTACCCTTAAATGAAAGACCTTGTTATTTTTAAAAATAACAAGGTCTTTTTGTAAAAAAGCATAAGGGTCATTGCATAAAGGGTTCCTGTTACTCGATACTTTTTTTGAGCACAATTAATGCTTTCTTACTGCGTCAGGACTTTTTGAAATTATTTGTTTCAGGCCACGTGACTTCATTTTTGTGATAAATTGGCGTACACTTTTCATTGCTGTATATTTGCATTAAATATGAAAAAAGAACTAACGGAACAAGAACTACATAATCTCGCAATGAATGTTGTTGGGAAACAACTCGAGGAAGATGGCTATGAGTTTATGGGAGTAAATTCAAAATTAGAAAAAGACCCTCAGTTTGTGGTTCTGAAGGACAAGATATTGCACTTTGTGATTGTGCGAGCAACATCTTATCCAAAGGATGCACATTTATACGATCCGGTCTTTATGCAAACCATAAAAGTACATGCCGATAAGTTTGAAGCCAAAACATACTTTGCAGGGGTAGGACTGGGGCATGGCACAGATTATGCCAAGCCTGTCATTAAAGACGAAGACTACACAATGGTTTTTAAAGGAATTCAAGAGATATTATGAGATTACTATATGTTGCTTTAGCACTTTTGCTGCTTGTATCTTGTAAAGAAAAAGAATCGCGGCTTTTGGCGCTGCAAGGAAATGCATTTGGTACTACCTATACGATTCAATACGCAACTGCGGCAACACATCCTAACGGTATACAGAGAGCAACCCTTCAAAAAGGGATCGACTCAATTATAAAAGCGGTTAATAAATCGGTGAGTACCTATATGCCAACCAGTGATATTTCAAAAATTAACGCTGGGGACAAAGGTGTAGTAGTTGATGCAATTTTTGAGGAGGTGTATCAGATTTCTGAGGCTGTTTTCTTTAATTCTCAAGGCTATTTTGACCCTACTATTGGCGTACTAACAAATGCCTATGGATTTGGAGAGCTAACCCCAATAAAAATGATAGACAATGCAGTGCTAGATTCACTCATGCAGTTTGTTGGATTTAATAAAGTAGCGCTTCTAGAAAAC
>MDSY01056902.1_pt1 | contig 17569 bp, 17 predicted proteins | sample 811131 | NCBI WGS metagenome assembly MDSY01 (sample SAMN05326643, study PRJNA326480) | marine metagenome | isolation source: seawater | place: Atlantic Ocean: South West | collected 2010
CCCCTTGCTCTTGCAAAGGATTTCCATATTTCTTTTTCATGATCAAGTTGCCCTTTTGCCATATCGACAGCATCTTCAATCAGATCAAATCTTTCTTGTAATATGGTATCTATATTGTCTTCGCCTTTTTCCACTTGTAAGTTTAAGCCAGTTAGTCTGTTGTAAGTACTGTATGCCCATAAAAATATGAGACCTGAAATAGCCACCATAAAGCATGCTGCAGTGAGTAATAGTATACTAAGCGCTTCTTCCATCGTTATCCCAAAGAGGGTCATCATTATTGAATATTTACTAATTTAAAAACTACTTAATAAGAAGGAATAAAATGTAATTGATATAATTAAAGCTAAATTTAAACCTGGGATTAAAAGATATTCGAAATTGCTACGGGAATTTGCTAATACTGCTAATTCACTGCCTCTTTCAAGCCTAGCTTCATTAGTCGCCCCATCTTCCCCAATTACTTCTAAAAGACGATTTTGAACATGTTCATTGTTTAGGATTTCTGATTCACTTCTCTCTATTTGTTCCTTGATGTCTCTATTTTTAGGATCCCTTGGTTTCGCGTAGCCAATGAGGTAACATGGATCTCCAATTGCCAAACCAAATAAAGTCCATTTATGTCTCAAAATTCTACCATTATTCCAAGTTCTATGAAAGGTACCTTGATATAAATCATAATCAAATACATTGTGTGGGCATTCCCAACTCGCAATTTTTTGCCCTAAATTCTGTAATTTAAAGGTATCTGGATGGACCAACACGCCACCCGTTCCATCGTGTAAGACATAAGAGTAGTTTCCAGAATCAGAATCCACTGTGTGCCAAGTTTGTCTTTTTTCTGCCTTAGTATTGCCATTTTCATCTGTTACGACATGAGTAGTTTCCACCAATATTTCATAATTCCAATTCCATAATGTTAGATTGTCTACTGCCCGAGAATAATCTCTGCCGACGTATACAGTAGGAGGTTTTGATTGCCAGTATCTTACTTGGCCGACCAATTCAATATTTCCCGCCGTCATGGATCGTATGTATGAAGTTGGAGTTTCGATAGTATCTGAAATTCTCCTACTTAGAATAATACAATAAAAAAACCAAATTAAAGATAAAATTAAAGGGATGAATATTAAAAAAAATTTTATTAAATAAAATTTATATATATTAGCATTGGAACTTTCTGTTAATTTCCATTCAATATATTCCAATGATAGTCCGCCGCTTATTATTAAGTAAATAACTGGAAATAAATTTACTAATATCATTATAGAAATAATTCCATAGGTAGAAATTTCAGCTGGTTTTGGAGTTCCTATCAAATTAGGATGTTCTAGTATGGGACCTATGTCATCCGGACTATATTTTCTTTTTTTATCCCAATATTGTTCTCCTGGAGATTTGAATACCCAACCTCTATCATCTGAAGTTGGTTTGTGAATCCATTCCCGTTTCCAAAAGTCAATTAATTCGGTGCCAGCTTCTGATCTAATTAAATAATCTCTTGGCATTGTATTTTGACGAATATCTTGTAATTTCCTTTTTAATTGCGTTGGAGCTACACATAATATCAAAGAACTACCTAAAATTAATATTAGTATCGGGATTGTAAATGAATCTATAGTAAATGAGGCCTGTCCTTTATAGATTAGATAATATATACTACCATGTAGTATAAGTCCAATCATGACTAGTATGATTCCTAAAATCCAAATTAATTTATGCCAAAATTTTAATGGTATTGTTACATCTAAAAATCCAGCATCCAAAAATATTTCATTTGAATCATTCACCATACCTACGACAAAGTATGTACCATAATTAAATTTAGTGGGCAATATTAGTGACAAGATACGCCATATTTTTCTAATCTCCAATAATTATATGGCCAAGGAGTAAGAAATCCAACTATTAACATTAATGGAATTGCAAAATAGTTTAATCCTAATTCACCCTTAGTGAATAATAAATCAGTTATTTCCATAGATATTTCCATGAATAACATAGAAATAAACGACATTCCAAATGCTGTTGAAAGAGCATTTCTAAAATCCATTTGGCCCTTCATGAGTAAAAGAGTTTCCAGTATAACGCTGGTAGAAAGACCGTTTATTAATGGAAGTATAGCAAACATAATCCAAATATTACTTCCAATGGTTAGCCCCTCCGTAATTCCAGAATAGGAATAATATGCCAATGTTCCAAATTCTCCTATAGAACAACCAATTAAACACCATTTAGTATTGTTTGCAGATTGTTTCCAAGTTGACATATTTGACCAATCAAAATTACTATTCGAAGTCTTTCCGTCTGCGGTATACCCTATTTTTGATATCTCATTAATCATTGCTTCTTTTTCAACTCCTGAATGTGTAATTATTGCAATGCCGCTTTCATGAGAAACATTAACATCAGAAACTCCATCTAAAAATTCTAAAGACTCTTTAACTCTACTTGAACATCCGTCGCAGGTCATTCCTTGAATTGAGATAGTAATAGATTCATCCATAATAACTCCCATACGTCATCCTTATTCAATACTACTAAAATCATATAAATAATTAAAAGAGTATGTTCAATACAATGAATTGTTCCGCATCGTTTGATGGTAGTACCTAACTCACCTGGAGAACTCGATCCAGTTGCACTAGAGAATTCTCTAATGCAGACATGGAATGAAGAGAAAACTTTTGAGAAATCAATTGATAATAGAAAGAATAATACTTCCCCTTTTACCTTCCTAGAGGGGCCGCCTACTGCAAACGGCAAGCCAGGAATACACCATGTTTTATCTCGCCTTTACAAAGATATGGTGTGTCGCTGGAAAACGATGGAGGGCCACATTGTTGAGCGAAAAGGTGGTTGGGATACGCATGGCTTACCAGTAGAAATTGAAGTTCAGAAAAAACTAGATTTAATGTCCAACGAGGCAATAGAAGAGTATGGCATGGAAAAGTTTAATCAAAAATGCAAAGAAAGTGTTTGGGAATATGAAGAAAGTTGGAGAGAGATGACCCAAAGAATGGCTTTTTGGGTTGATATGGATAATCCATATGTTACTCTTCATGATGAATATATTGAATCTGCATGGTGGTCCCTAAAACAAATGCATGACAAAGGATTACTTTTTAGAGGCCATAAAGTTCTCCCATATTGCCCGCAAACTGGGACTAGCTATTCAACACATGAAGTATCTCAAGGATACAAAGAAGTATCAGAACCTGCAGTTTTCATAAAATTCAAACTTGTAGATGAAGATGCGTCTATACTTGCTTGGACCACAACGCCATGGACACTTCCTGGGAATGTTGGTCTGGCCGTGGGGCCGGACGTAACGTACTGTAGAATTAGAGTTAATGCCAATCCTTCTGCCTCATGGGAAGGTCGAGGAGGCGCTAAGATTGGTGAAGAAATGATATTAGCTAAAGATTTACTTGGTGATGTTTTAAGGCATCATATGGAAATTATAGAAGAATTTCCAGGATCGGTTTTAGTTGGTAAATCATATTCTCCAATATTTCCAGATGCAATAGAAAGAGGAGATTCAGATACTGCTTGGACCGTAGTAGGTGCAGATTTCGTGACTACTACGGATGGTACTGGAGTAGTACATACTGCGGTAATGTATGGTGAGGATGATTATAATTTAGGGATGAAAATGGGGTTTCCAGCACAACACACAGTTGGCATGGATGGTAAATTTATATCCGGGACTCATGAGATTTTGGATGGACGATATGTTAAAGAATGTGATTCAGATATAATTAATTTACTTGAAAAGGAGGATAAATTATATCGTGAACACATTTATACTCATGATTATCCTCATTGTTGGCGAACGGATCATCCACTTCTTTACTATGCAATGGATAGTTGGTTTGTTCGAATGACAGCCGTTAAGGACAAAATAATTCAATATAATTCAGAAGTGGAATGGGCTCCTGATTGGACTGGCTCAGGGAGAGTTGGAGAATGGCTACGGAATCTCAAAGATTGGGCAATAAGTAGAGAAAGATATTGGGGCACGCCGATACCAGTTTGGATATGTCAAGACTGTGGTCACGAACATTGTATTGGAAGTATAGAAGAAATGAATGATTTGAAAACATCAAAATCCCCTTCACCTAAAGAATTACATCGTCCTTATGTGGATGAAGTCAAATTACATTGCACTAGTCCAAATTGTACTGGTGAAATGATTCGTGAGCCCTACGTCATGGATTGCTGGTTTGATTCCGGGTGTGCTTTCTTTGCACAGTGGCATTATCCATTTGAAAATAAAGATAAATTTTCAGGTAGTTTTCCAGTGGATTATATCTGTGAAGCTGTTGATCAAACTAGAGGTTGGTTTTATTCTTTATTAGCAGTATCTACCACAGTTTTTGATAGTATTTCATACAAAAGGTGTTTATCTCTTGGCCATATCCTAGATAATGAAGGAAAGAAGATGAGCAAATCAAAAGGCAATGTAATTAATCCTTGGGATCATTTCAACAAAGAAGGTGCAGATGCAATTAGATGGTATATGGTAACTCAAAGTGCACCTTGGAATCCTATGAATTTTGATCCAAATGGAGTAAGAGAGACTTATGGTAAAATGTTTTTAACTTTATGGAATGTCCACAGATTTCATTCAGACTATGCAGCTTTAGATGGATTTGACCCTGAAAATAAAGATGGTTGGATAGAAGTTGATTCAAGAAGTCCGTTGGACAGATGGATATTGTCCAAAATTAGTAGAGTTGCCGAGACTTTTGATGATAATTTTACTAACTGGGAATTTCATAAAGCAGGAAGAGAATTAGAAAGCTTTGTTGTAAATGATTTATCTAACTGGTATGTAAGAAGATCTAGAAGACGATTATGGGACGAAGTTGATAGTAATGACAAACGTGCATGTCAACATACTTTGTATGAGGTTTTAACAGTAGTTTCAAAATTAATGGCTCCAATTTCCCCATTTATGGCAGATAGAATTCATCGTGATTTAAATGGATTTTCTGTTCATTTAGCAGATTGGCCAATTGGCTCCAAATTAGTTGAGCGGAATTTACCTCCGCAAGATTATGCACTTGAGCAACAGATGAAATTAGTCAGAGATATGGCAGAAGCGGGCCGACGTATAAGGGTCGATTCTGAGCGAAGGCAGAGACTACCTTGCCGCAATGGATGGATAATTGGTGGCCCAGATATATCTGAATTTCATGATATCCTATCTGAAGAATTGAATGTTGAGAATTTAACTACTGAGAGTGATTTAGATAAGTTTCAAAAAGTGGTTTTACTACCAAATAGAAAGGTCTTAGGATCAAAATGTAGATCAGATTTACCTGCAGTTTTGAAGGAGTTGGAATTAGTCGATCCGGATTCATTTTTATTAGAGATTCAAGCAGGAATTGGTGCATTGGCCGGATATGACATATCTATAGAAGATATTACAATAAAACGGGTAGAAAGAGATGAGTATTCTGCCTCTACACTTTCAAATGCAGATATAGGAGATGTTACATTAATTCTAGATATGCATACCGATTCAGAATTACTTTCTAAAGGATTAGCAAGAGACATTATTAGGAGGATTCAATCAAAGAGAAAAGATATGAATTTAGATGTTGAAGCAATGATAAAATTGGATGTATGGATTCAAGGACTTGAATTAAATGCTGAAGATTGGCACCATATTCTAACTGAGACCAGAGCGGGCACATCATCTCTAAATGAGGGTGGAATACCTATTGATTCTGATAAATTTAGCGTAGATGGCGTGAATATTTTCTTTAACACAACTTCATAATACGTGACTTGTTCCTTCAAATATGGAACGAACAGCGATTAGGCTTTATGGAATATATCATGCAGATGGAGGTATAATTGGTGAGTTATCCTATGTGATTGGTAAAATTAGAGGAACGGCTCATTGCTCTTTATGTGACATAACACACAATAAAATATCAACAAAGAAAGAATGGAAAGAATTTGTAAATAACCTAGGAGCTCCTATTGAACTTCTTCATTTAAATGAAAGAAGTAATGAATTAATGAAAATTTCTGATAATAAAACTCCATGTATAGTATCCGAAATTAACAATAAGTTAGAAATTATAGTTACGTCGGAAGAATTGGATATATGTAAAAAATCTGTGGATAAATTTAAAGAAATACTAAATAAGAAATTATTAATGATATAGTTTTATTAAGAATCGCCCTATTATTCTCGCATTACAATTATTCTATAATATGACTCCAAGGCCACCCAATAATAAAATCACTAAAATAAAACCTAATATTGCTAATATGGATAAACCTATAGTTATCCAACTCATTATTAATGCTGCTTTGGCCATATTATGTTCAGGATGACCTAATTGGCTACGAGTTTTGATTAATGCATTATTAGCTAAAATTACGCCTGGAATAGCCAAAATAATACCAAAACCCCCTAAAAAAAAGAATATAATTGATAATAGAGATAATATAAATGCTACTAGAGTATAAGTCTCAGCATATTGACCATCGATCATATTTTCATCTCCATAATTGATTATTTGAGATGGTGCAGGACCATTGTTCATATTTAAACAAATAAAGGACAAATATTTAATTATTTTGTCAATGAACTTATTATAGAATTTAAATTAATTCACTGCAATACTTACAGAATTTTGCATCATGATCGTGTCCTTCCTTAGAACAGGATGGGCATACTTGAGTACTTACTGGACCAATTTTTGCTAGTTCAGTAGAAATTATTCCCGTTGGAACGATAATTAGGCTATATCCCATAATCATAATAAATATTGCCAATATTTTTCCCAAAGGTGTGGACGGGACAGTGTCGCCATAACCAGTACTAGTTATTGTCGTTATAGACCAATAGACACTTTGAGGAATTGATGTGAAACCATTTTGAGGACCTTCGAGTAAATACATGCCCGCACCACTTATGAAACATAATACTAAGACAGTAGACAGGAAAACAATTATTCTAGATTTGGATTGAGTAATAGCCTTAGTAAGGACAAATGACTCATCCAAATACCTACTAAGTTTGAAAACTCTAAAGATACGAAGAAGTCTTAGGGCCCTGATACTAAGTAAACTTTGGAACCCCCCTATGCCAGTCAATAGTGCTAAATAAGTAGGAAGTATGGCAACTAAATCAACTATTCCAAAAAAAGATTTAACATATTTTACTGGTTTTTTAACAGAAATTAATCTAAGAATGTATTCAATAGTAAATAATATTGTAAAAATCCACTCCACTACTACTAACTGGCTGTGATACTTTGAATCTACAGAATCAATACTTTCTAATGAAACTGCAATTACTGATAACAAAATAGAAATTAAGAGTGCTATATCGAAATATTTTCCATATGCCGTATCTGCTTCAAATATAGTTTCATGAATTTTTTCTCTAAATGAATTAGGAGGACGAATGGCATAATCATCTACGTCCATACCCCGGCTAGATAGGAAGTAGTCAAATATTTTACTAGTATTTATGCAGTGATATCATAAATCTCTGGCAATAATAACTCTACTCCAAATAAAGGATCTGGATCTGTTGAATCATGATATGCAATAAAGGATCCCCCATCTGGTAGAATTCCCATACTCGCAAAATCAAATCTGATGTCAGCACCAGCTCCTGAAGTAGAATCTAAGTCGCCTTGTCCAAGATAAGTTTTAGAATCAGGAATTAGGCTATCTGAAAAACCCCTTACGTGCCATGCAATATCTACATCAGGCCCTGAAGCACTTTGATATCTAACGTTAAGTACAAATAAATCATGCACACCATTGGAGTGAAATTCCCACTCCTCTATTTCTGTTGCGAAACCAGACAATGCATAGGTATTATTTTCCCAAGATTCTCCTCCATCCCATGACATAAGATGAGTTATTTCTGTACCTTCTGCTATAACGCAATGCAATGCAGATGAAGAGTCTATAGCGCAATATTCAGATGGTAATGTAGAGCCATTTAATGAAGTGGCCGACCACCAATTTAACGATGTATCCAAAAAGGCATCTGCGCCATCAATAAAATAATTTGGAAAATATAATCCCCCTGAAGGAACAGGAAATGCACGCATTTCTTTATGCGGTTTAGTGAAGTCCCACTCTGGGCCCAAAGAAGAAGCCGTTAAATCTACTTCAATGCTTGCCAGACTGCCATCCCTGTCGGGGAAATTGATATAATCATAATTTAATCCATCTGTAGATATTTGGCCCCCTATATTTTGTACTTGATGCCAAAAATTTGAAATTACAATAGTTGCATAAACACCATTTCCATATATTCCTCCATTAATCGGCCCTATTACTTCTACCTGCCAGGATCGATCATAAAATGGCTCAGGAGTTCTGTTGAAGCACCAACTCCATTCTCCATCATCCGCATCATACAAAAATGCATAAAATTGATCTGCTCCGCTGAGACTTGGATAGGGGAACCAACCCATTGAAATCAGATCTCCATTCGTAGCTTGGACAATACTACCTTCTCCTAGGCCTTCTTGCCCAGGGACGGTGGGCTTAGGTTCTAAGCAACCTAATTGAGAGAATATTTCTGGAATATATTCTTGCCACGTATGCCCTCTATCTTCAGACCATGTGGGATATTCTCCCCCAAAGTTAACTATCCAACCTTCTTTGGTCCCAGCCAAATAATGTTCACAACAATTTCCTCCCTCTTCATTTCCAAAAACTGCCCATGAAGCATTGCCCCAGGATTCATTATTATATGGATTTCCAACTACAAATTCTCTAGAGTCTTCATAAGTTACAGGATTTTCAATATACATGAAGTCTGCATCCCATTCTATAATTTCATTCTCAACAATTTCACTTTCTCCAAAACACCCTGCGAAAACTGTACTTGAAACTATTAAAATGCAGAAGAAATTAACCACTCTGCTACCTCTAGGCATAATAGGACGAAGCAAGGGGTCATATATCGCACTTATCATCTATTATTTACAAATAAAGTTTAAAATAATAAATTATTTAATTGTAAAATATAATGAGTTCGGTTTGGAAGAATTGCCTTCATATACCTCCACATTGTATAATCACGTACTTTCATTATATCCATAAGTCATTTTTGCAATGAACTTCGATATAAAGTAAATAATTAATATTTTTTGTAACATTAGATTGAGCCATTACCAAGGTTGGTGAATTAAATCATAACCAATCACGAGTTCCCCAAATATCAATGAATTGGTTTTAGAGGTCCCCTTATTTACAAAAAATGTAAATTCCATACTCTCATCTAATGATGGCACACAAGATACAAAATCAACCTCAACCTTAACTTTCATATCTGGCGTTATGTATTCATTTGGCAAAATATCAAAATCTTGTCCAAATGTGTTTAAACCATCAATAAGTCTTGACCCCGAGAGTGTTATAGTATTGTAGTCAATTGCAAAACTTTCATCCAGTGCTTCACAGCCAACAGACCAACTTATATCTCCTGCCAATATAGATGGAGCACCGGCAGATAATTTAAAGAATACCGTCAATCCAAATCCTTTTATTTTCATAGATGAAAGTTGATCGTTTTGTAACCCTACAGCCTGTAAATCAGCTAGGTCATAGTTTCCTTCGCCCACTTCTGCCTCCCATGCACCATCAAAATTCTCGCCTTCGAACATACTTGCCGCACAACCTGCTCCTATCCTTATTGATGATGCATCATTGTCAACTGCTCCAGCGGCTATAAAATCCGCTACTAAATAATCGCCAACCTCAAAAACTGCGGTCCAACCTCCAAATCCTGCATGTTGAAATAATTCTACAGTACAATCCCCTCCAACACTCCTGATATATGCGTCTACAAGTTCTACTTTTCTAGAAATTTCGTCTTGGACATCATTTGACGTTGAATCTCCATCTTCCTGTAATTTTTCAATTGTTTGAATTATTACGGTACTGGAAACGGCAGCAACAAGAATTAAGGCGATAAAAATTATCATTGCCCCTATACCGATCGAACCAGAACTAAAATCTCTATTCATTAACGTTTGCGCTATCTAACTCTTGTGTATTATGTTATGTATTTTTACGAATAAATATCAGAGATTATTCTTTAATAAATCCAGAGGGAATATCATATGAGGTTTGAGGTTTCGACTTTGAAAAAATAAATAAAATAACTGCAAGAAGTACTGTATTACAGAGCATAATTTGCCCAACTGAGATTAAAACCCATATTTTTTCTACTAAAGCCATAGTATCGCCATACGTACCACCTGAACCAAAATTATAATCTGGAGTGAATCCCGGACCAGTGTAAAACATCATTACTAGATGTATTTGACTAATTACATAGATTACAAGCCAGCAGATGGTCAATCTGAACCCAAGTTCCCTTTGACCGCCCCATAATACTGGAACTGTTATTAATCCTAAAAAGAATAATATGATCCCGTAAATTGCATAATATTTAGAAAAATTTTCGAATTGATCAAGATAATCAATTGTTTCATTCCAAAATTCATTACTTTCTTTCCAGTCATTTATTTCTTGCTCGGTTCCATTTTCTGGATATATTTCTATTTCACTAAAATCCCTAGGAACTTGATCTATTAAAATTGGAGTTAACACTCCAGATGCTATCTGAAATAGCATTAGAAAAATCATTATACTCATAAATATAGCAAGACTTTTGAGCCACCATTTAGAAGGTTCAGGAATTGAGTATGGAGTTTCGATATGTTCCATCTTTCACCTCAAAACAAATATATTTAAAAGTCTACTTATGCTAATATATTATTATTATTCTTGAAAAATATCCTTGGTTCAGTCCTAATCATTGTGTGTATACATTGTCTCGATGGGCTAACAATAAATCCATTTCTAAGGAAATTTCTTCCAAGAATTATTCGATGTTTCATTTTAGAACGATTTTGGAGACAGATTTCTACTTGATGGTCTCTGCCTGCAATTTCTAATTTTGTAGATATTACTGGCCTTAATGTGACATAACCACTAGTATTTCTTACTTTTCTCCATCTCACTATTTCCCTAGTAAATGCTTTACCATCTTTGATGAGTTTAAATTTCACATATTGATTATTTTCTTTATTAATTATTTCAATACCCAAAGCGTTGAGGGTATTTGACCATGCGCCGGTATCTGTTTTTGCCATTATTAGATTAGTTTCCAAATCAGGAATTCTGACCCATTCTCTCCAACCTATAATCACATATCCGGCTGACATTATTTTCAATGGAGTTCCTTTTTATTTTTTACATCTCCTCTTTGAAAATGTAATCTAAATAAATAGAATTATTCAAGTATGAGTGTTGATGGCCATCCTTAATGGCGAGAGGCAAAATACAAGAAGCTTTGACTTTTGATGATGTATTACTACTTCCTGCTGAATCTTCAGTTCTGCCTGCTGAGGCGAATATTGAGACGCAATTGACCAAGAGTATAAAACTCAACAATCCAATTATATCAGCAGCAATGGACACGGTTACTGAATCAGGGATGGCGATTGCAATGGCACAAGCTGGGGGCATAGGAGTAATACATCGAAATATGACAATTGACCAACAAACTAATGAGGTTGATAAAGTAAAAAGATTTGAGTCAGGACTAATTTTAGATCCGGTTACAGTATCGTTAGACATTACAATAGGAGAATTAAGAGAGATTAAATCAAAATATGGATTTTCTGGATTTCCAGTTATTGATAATTCTAATAATTTAGTTGGTTTGATAACCAATAGAGATATTAGATTTGTTGAAGATGATAAAACTAAAGTTTCAGAAGTGATGACTACAGATTTGGTTACTGTCCCTGAAGGCGTTGATAAGGAAATAGCCAAAAAAATGCTTCATAAAAATAGAATTGAAAAGTTATTAGTTGTAGATAGCAAAGGTAATTGCGCCGGAATGATTACTGTCAGAGACATACAGAGAAACCGAGATAATCCAGATTCATGTAGAGATGGTCGAGGAAGATTGAGAGTTGTTGGCGCAACAGGAACAGGTGAAAAGGGAGTGTCTAGGGCATTGGCACTATTTGCGGCTGGTGCTGATGCAGTGGCAGTAGATACAGCTCATGGTCACTCCCATGGAGTTTTAGATACTGTAAAGAAGATTAGGGAAATGGGGGGTGAGGATGTTCAAATTATTGCAGGCAATGTTGCAACTGGAGATGCCGCTGAAGCACTTATTAAAGCCGGTGCAAACGCAATAAAAGTTGGAATCGGCCCAGGCTCGATATGTACTACTAGAATTGTATCTGGCGTTGGAGTTCCCCAATTAACTGCTATTATAAATGCCGTTAATGTTTGTAAAAACTATGGAATACCCGTAATTGCAGATGGAGGAATAAAATATAGTGGAGATATTGCAAAAGCCATAGCAGCAGGTGCGGATTGCGTTATGGCTGGTTCTGTATTAGCTGGAACCAATGAATCCCCAGGAGAAAATATTCTTTATCAAGGTCGATCATACAAAGTTTATCGCGGCATGGGATCAGTAAGTGCAATGACTGAAGGATCTCATGAAAGATATTTTCAATCTGAGCAAGGAGATACACAAAAATATGTTCCTGAAGGCATTGAAGGCAGAGTGCCCGCCAGAGGACCTGTGGAAAATGTAATCTATCAACTAATGGGTGGTTTAAAATCCTCAATGGGCTATACAGGTAATAAAAATATAGAACAAATGAAAGAAAATTGTAATTTCGTAAAAATTACAAATGCCGGATTAGCTGAAAGTCATGTTCATGATGTGGAAATAACTAGAGAAGCCCCCAATTATAGAAGGTGATATCATGGACGAGATAGTATTTGGCGGAGGTTGTTTTTGGTGTACTGAGGGTGCTTTAACTGGACTTAAAGGAGTAAATGGTGTCATTCCAGGATATTCTGGAGGAGATTTAAAAAATCCAACCTATGAGCAAGTTTGTAGTAAGAAAACAGGACATGCAGAAGTTGTTAAAGTGAGATTTGATCCTGACGTAATATCATTAAAAAAATTATTAATGGTTTTTTTTACTTCACACGATCCAACACAACTAAATCGGCAAGGCAATGATATAGGTCCCCAATATAGGAGTATCATTTTATTCAAAAGGTTAGAACAGAAAGAAGAAATAAAATTAGTTATTGAAGACATACATAATTCATATAAAGATAAAATAGTCACTGAAGTTGTAGAATTAAAGGAATTTTATGAAGCTGAAAAACACCATCATGACTATTATAGTAAAAATTCATATCAACCATATTGTGCAATAGTAGTTGCGCCAAAAATAAAAAAGGTTAGGAAAAAATTTGCACACCTTTATGATTAATAATTTTTCAAAAGTTATTAGTATTAATTTATAATTATTCGAATCAAAATTTCTGATCTTCGATACATAATTTCTTACCATACGTTAGAGTAAATGGTTACTTGGTAGAAATGATATTGTAGTAAATACGTAATTATTTAGATAAATTTAGGGTAACCTTCAACAGTCAGGAAAAGTACATGGCCATATGGCACATGATGAAAGTAGTCAAGATGATCATTCAGATAAGGCATGGGCGATACACGCTGCTATTATTGGATTAAACTCTGGTAATTTATTATTTAGAGGATTAGAATTAGATCAAGATAATCCTGAACTTTTGACTGTTATTTGTCTTTCTATACTTGCTATTGCTTTACCATTTCAGGCTATTTTTTTCCTTATTAATTCCCATATTCAAGAGACAACCAATGTGCATGAATTAGAGTATCAAATGTTACTAAGATTATCAGTTATCTGTCAAACGGTTTCTTACTTTTCACTAGTAAGTATTGGCATATTGATGTATACTACCCATATGTACATTGGACTTTCATTTACTGCAGGTGCAGTAATTGCATTTTTCTTATTAAAATCTGCTCTAAATCAGGTAGATAGGTTAGCTAAATTATGAAGAATTTAATTCCTTTGGTTTTATTATTCTTTCTAAAATCCAATTGCCGTTATTTTCGTAAATTAAAGCAGCTGATGCGGTTGGCATCTCATGCCATTCACCAGTTAAATTGTTAATCAGTAACTCACAACCCGGGTTATGTCCCAATATCATAGAAGTACCATGAGCATGACAATTTTTCAATGATGACAATAATTGATCAATTCCTGCAAGATATATCTCTGGCATGATTTTTATTTTGACCTCATTCGAATCAAAATTCATGGCAGATAATGTTTCAAGAGTACGTTTTGAACTGCTAACTAATATCAATTCTGGAAGAAAATTTACCCTAGATAATTCCTGATAAATTCTAGGTGCGTCCTTCAAACCACGAGTGTTCAGAGGTCGATCATGATCATTTAGATTGAGATCATTATGGCTACTTTTAGCATGCCGCATTATTATTAATCTTTTTTTATTGATCGTCATTCCTCCGATTTATTGAAGATAGGTTTTCGTTTCTCTAAGAATGATGATACGCCTTCAGAAAAATCTGGAGACGTGCATGAAGATATCATAAGAGCGCGTTCGAATTCCAATTGTGTTTCAAAAAAAGTAGATGTTGAAGCATCTAATAGTTGCTTAGTTGAACGTCGACTCATTACTGACCATTTTCCCCATTTTTTTGCTAATTCTAAAGATTTATTTATTAATTCTTCATAATCGCATATCTCATCAATAGCACCTAATTCAAGTGCTTTATCACCATTCCAAACTTCATTATTAAAAAAGAATCTTTTGGATACTTGGGTTCCGACAAGTCTAGGAAGAAGCCACGTTACTCCTCCATCGGGGGATGCTCCTAAAGGAAAAAATGCGGCAGTAAACTTGATATTTGATATTGAAATCCTATAATCCATTGCAAGAGCTAAACCTAATCCTCCTCCTGCAACTGAGCCATTTATTGCGGCCACGAATATTTGTGAAGAGCCACGAATTTTTAATAGCAATGAATGTAACTTACCAGTCATTTCTTCTACTACTGAACCTATATTGCCTTCATCTATAGCATCAGCAAATTCATTAATTGAACCCCCAGCGCTGAAGAAATTCCCCGTTCCAGTAAGAATTATTGATAAACACGAGATATCATCCATTAGCTCTTCAAGAGAGTTAATTAAAGTTTCAATATTATTTGAATTGAATGTATTTTTTGATGCATTTTTAGATAGAGTTACTAATGCTACGCCGCCTTCATGCCTTTCAACTGTTAAAACCATATTAACTCCTAGAAGTGTTTCTTTTTCAAATGCATGAATATCTTAAGATGTGGCGCTTCCGTTAGCATATGCAGAACCGCGAAAAGCTATACATCAATGGAAAATGGGTAATGCCTAATGGAAGTGCGAAGATTGAAATTATTAATCCTACAAACGAAGAGAATATTGGCTATGTTCCCGCTGGTTCAACAAATGATATTGATATGGCAGTTGAATCTGCTAAAGAAGCATTCAAGAACTGGTCAAAAAGTAGTGTAGCAAAAAGAATGGAGATTCTGAATTCATTATCTAGTGCAATCAAGGAACGTGGAGAGGAATTGGCTCAAATCATAACTTCGGAAGTTGGGACTCCAATAGGTTACTCTAGAACTGCAATGGTAGGAACTCCTAGAGTTGTGTCTCGTTCTTATTCAAAGATATTAGAAAATTTTGAATGGGAAGAAGAGGTTCGAAATTCACTAATCATTAGAGAAGGAATTGGAGTTTGTGCTTTTATAACTCCTTGGAATTTTCCATTACATCAAATAATTGGAAAGGTTGCACCAGCTATTGCAGCTGGTTGTACTATGATCTTAAAGCCTTCAAAGGAAGCCCCAATTAGTGCATTTATACTTGCTGAGATACTGCATGATATTGGCCTCCCTGCAGGTGTCTTCAACTTAGTTTCCGGCCATGGATCAGAGATAGGAGAATATCTGTCGAGTCATCCGGGCGTAGATATGGTATCATTCACCGGTTCTACGAACGCCGGCGTTGCAGTAAGTCATGCTGCTGCAAAGAGTGTTAAACGAGTAACTTTAGAATTAGGTGGAAAGAGTGCTAATGTTGTTTTAGATGATGCTGAACCAGCATTAGTTGCAAAAAGGGCACTTAGTGCGTGCCATCAAAATAATGGTCAAACATGTTCAGCGCTAACAAGATTAATAATTCCTGAACATATGAAGGAAGAAATATGTAAGATTATTGCAGATAAAAATGATTCATATACTGTCGGAGACCCATTGGATGAAAGTATACGTTGCGGCCCTATGGCAAGTAAAAAACAACAAGAAAGTGTAACAAAATATATCGAGACAGGAATTAATGAAGGTGCTTCACTGATATCAGGCGGCTTAGGAATGCCTGGTAATTTAAACAAGGGTTTTTTTGTGAGGCCTACGATTTTTGCCGATGTTACTACAAAAATGAAGATATGGAAAGAAGAGATCTTTGGCCCAGTCCTTGTAATTGCGACATATGATAATGAAAATGAAGCACTTTTTTTAGCAAATGATTCAATTTATGGCCTATCAGGAGGAGTTTGGTCCGGCAGTGAAGATCGGGCTATTGAATTTGCCAAAGGGATGCGAACAGGTCAAATTAGTATAAATGGAGGTTTTTTTAATGTTGATGCGCCGTTTGGAGGATATAAAGCATCAGGTAATGGGAGAGAATTAGGATTGCATGGATTACACGAATTCCTAGAAATAAAATCAATCCAGAAATGATTAATATTTTATCTTCCTAGCCATTCTGGACTTTGTCTCTGTAAAAAGGCTTTGACTCCAATTTCTTTATCTTCCGTATCAAAGAGTGCTACAAATTCTGAACGCTCTGTAAGAACTCCTTCTGTGAAGGGTAAATCAAGAGCTGCTCTAATGGTCCTTTTTGCTACTTTAATGGTGTATGGAGATTTTCGGGCTATATTCAAAGCTAGGGACATTGTAGATAATTCCAAATCATTTGATTCCTCCACCTTATTTACTAGACCAATTCTTAATGCTTCTTCGGCCCCAATCATTTCGCCAGTCAATACAATTTCCATTGCTTTACCATAACCTAATAATCTGCACAAGCGTTGAGTTCCCCCCCCACCAGGAATTAGTCCCAGATTTATTTCAGGTTGCCCGAACTTAGAGTCCTTTGATGCTACCCTCATATCGCAAGATAATGCTAATTCAGTACCTCCACCCAATGCAAATCCATCGATCATAGCAATAGTTGGTTTTGATAAATTCCAAATTGCCTCCCAACCATTATCTTCAAAAAACGGTCTTACTTGATCAGAGTTTTTACCCTCAAATTCTGAAATATCGGCACCAGCAGCAAACGACTTCGGTTTTTGTTTAGTTCCTTCTGATGCAGGTAATGGTAAAGCTCCCTTTATTATGACGACCCTAATATTGTCATCAGACTCTGCTCTTTTACACTGATTTTTTATTTCCTCATGCACTTCCATATTTAATGAATTTAATTTATTGGGGCGATTAATAGACCAAATAGAGACAAGTCCGCCAGGGGGATTTGAGTTTTCTACAAGGATATCTTCAACCAGTAATACGTCTTCCATATATGCCGGCATGCATCATATGGCTTGAATAATACGGTCAAAA
>MDSY01094092.1_pt1 | contig 17569 bp, 13 predicted proteins | sample 811131 | NCBI WGS metagenome assembly MDSY01 (sample SAMN05326643, study PRJNA326480) | marine metagenome | isolation source: seawater | place: Atlantic Ocean: South West | collected 2010
AGCACGGCGAAGGGTGCGACGGGACGGGGACAGGGGGTGGCGATTCGACTCTTTCGACGCCGTCTCTACTCGCATAACTTCCAACCCGTGGAAGCGGGTTGTGATTTTCTGCGACAACGCCGGGGCGGATGTCATGGGCATGACCCTGTTAGCGCGTACGTTAGCAGGACTAGGAGGCAAAGGGACGAAAGTCGTGTTAGCCTCGAACGAGTGGGCGGCTTTGAACGACGTTACGGATACGGAGACGAAACAGTTTCTAAAGGCGGTCACGGAAGGAGAAGAGGATTGTGGCACTTCCGGAAGTATCTTCAACGTCGGCGACGCTTTGCTTGGCGCGCAAGTTAACGGAGGGCAAGTCAATGCGGTGTCCAGTGGGCAGATGTCCACACTTCTTGATTTGAACCGAACCGGGGGTGCGTTGAACGAGTGGGTTGCCGAGGAAACAAAACAAGTGCCGGCCGGTGAGGATTGGCTACTCGTTTTCGACGGCATGGGGCGGTCGCTTGAAAGTAACTGGAACGTGGATGCGTACGTGAAAACAGGCGTCAACACGTTTAACCTGGCGATGGTGAAATCCGAAATCAACGCCAAAAGGCTCAAAGCGGAGGTGTACGACTGCGTGGTGAAGCTGGGGGAAGGGAAGTGATGGATTTTTTATCCAAAAGTATCTGAAATTGTTTTTCACGACGTCTCTGCCTCGTGTTCCAACCACAACTCTTCGCCGTAATCTTCGCTTCCTTCATACTGTATGCTCAATGATTCTGTTCCCCAATCTCTCTCGCGCTCGCGCCATCCCTGGTATTGGCGAAGGCTTAGCTTCGGGCACCCGTTCGCGATTAACCAATTCGACATTTCGTCCCCATGAAACATAACCCTTTCCGCTCTAAAGAACGTCCTAGCGTTCCACAGGCATCCATTCGTGCGCAGCCACTGCGTCACTTCGAGTTTTCCGCTCGACGAAGCCATTGCGCACGTCTCCTCTTTCCACGGGCAGCCATTTTCATGCAACAACTGCAGCACCTCGAGATGTCCGAACTCCGCTGCCGCCATGCACGTACGATCGCTCCACGGGCAGCCATTCTCGTGTGCCCACTTCAGCACCTCGAGATACCCACCCTGCGCCGCCCTCGCGCACGTGGCTTCGCCCCACACGCAGCCGTTCGCGCGCACCCACTGCAGCATCTCGAGGTTCTCGCTCTCCGCCGCAAGCCTGCACATGATTGGGTCGCTTGAATCCAACGGGCAGCCGTTCGCGCGCGCCCATTGTAGCATCTCGAGATGCCCACCTTTCGCCGCCCCCTCACACGTCCACTCGTTCCAAGGGCAGCCGTTCGCGCACAACCACTGCAGCACCTCGAGATGCCCGCCCTCCGCTGCGAGCGAGAACATGTCTTCGTAACACGGTGCGCCTTTCCTGAGAAACTCCTTCAACTCTTCTAAATGTCCACCCCTCGCCAGTACCTGGCAAAGGTATTCTTGTTCCGACAGGAGATCTCTCCATTGCAGGCGCTGCACCGCGCGTACACATCCGAGATGCACAGCTTGAAGTTCATGAAGCTCCCCAAACCGAAGCCCCGTCGCCGCCACAGCGTCGCGCATCGCGCGGCTCACCGATGGCAGCCTTGCGAGATCGGCGGGATCGTCAAAATACTCAGATTATGTGCTCGACGACAAGGTGGTTGGGGAGGCCCGGGATTGTGGCTTGCGCTTCGGCAAGGCTCGTGGGAGTAGTGAGGGTGGCGATAGCATCGTTCGCGCCATTCATGGCGGCAAACGCGGTGTTGGAGGACATCACGAAGCGCGTCGTGCGCGCGTGGTTGTGCGTCGAGTCTTCCGAGAAAAGCGTTACAGTACAACGACGCCACTCCAATTTTCAAGTTCAGCAAATCGTCGCGCCGCAGACCACAAAGACCCAGCTCCCTCTCGATTCAGACGGCACGGCGCTTCGCACGGTATCGCGAGGAGTGGCGCGATGGTGAAGCCCCTGAAAGGCATCGTCGTCTCAAACAAGATGATGAAGTCTGTCACCGTGATGGTGGAGCGGATTTACAAACACCCGCGGTGGGGGAAGTACGTGCGGGGACGGAAGAAGTACATGGGTACGTGTTTGAAGGGATCCGGGGATATCCCGGGGATCACCTCATCGATCACACACTCGAGTCCCCCTTTCCTTTGCTTTTCTCCTTGAACGCGCAATTGAATGTTTTCCACGCATATCCACGCCCTAACCTAACCCTAACCCCTAACCCCAATCACAGCGCACGACGAGCACGACCTCTGCGGCATCGGCGACAAGGTCGAGATGATTCATTCGCGCCCATTGAGTAAAAACAAAAAGTGGGTTGTCACCGACATTCTAAAAAAAGAGCGCGTGTACGACCACGACGTTCTTGTGAAGCGAAAAAAGGAAATCGAAGAGGAACGACAGAGAGGAGCACAAGGTGTGAGTGGAGTGAGTGGACAAAAAACAGCGACTAACCCGGGTACCCAACCAGGTGACGAACCCGAATCCGATCCCACGCGATTGGGCGCGGCGCCCACCGTCATCGGCGTCCCGACGTCGCCGAAATACGCCAGGTTCAAATCGTGGGCGTGCGAGGAGTACTAGGGTTTCTAGGGCTTTCTAAGGTTAGAGGTTTAGGGTTTGTGATGATCGTTCTACTACTACAATTACAATCCCTAACGCTACGACGTCAGCTCGAAGTACTTCCCCGTCTTCGGGTCGTAGTAGAAATTCAAAATCGGGTCGTACACCAAATCCAAATCGCCAGTCGGGGGTTCTATTTCTACTTTTTCTTTTTCCACACCAGCCTCGAGTTTTGGAGACCTCTCAGCACCAGCCACCTGCTCTTCGTTTTCCTTCTCCGCGGTTGAGGAGTGGTTGGAGTCGTCGCAGAAATGAGCTAAATTTTCTTCGACCTCTTTTGTTTTTTCCACATCTTTCCGGTCGCTCACCAGCACCAAATCCGGCGTGTACATCCGCGCGTAGTTCCGTCCAAGGCCGTGGGTTTCGTGTTGTGAGGACCCGGTGCCAGGCCGTGTGCCTGGAATGGGCGTGGCGCCTCTTGATGTGTTCACGAAGTGCGACGCGGGTTTCAGGTCGGACCACTTTTGGGACGTAGAAGTTTCTTCGTTTTTTCCATCGTAGAACGCGACACCGTTGCTATCGTTCCAGTGCGTGGCAGTACCAGAGGAGTCGCTCTTCTGTAGGTTTTCAGTGTTGGCTCGTCCATAAGGCGAATCCGCTAAATTCAGCTCTTTGGCTAAAATGGATTCGATATCGCCGACGTGGTCAAATTTGGAGGGCAATGCGACCGCGGGCGATTGCCCAGAGCGCTCATCGCCGGGTCTATCATCGTCGATGTACCGATCCGCGTCGTATTTCTCAGGCGTGCGCTTCGTGCCGGTCGGCGGCGTCCCGTCACGCCCCACGCCGTCGTTCATAAAGTCCCCCCCGCCGTTGGATGGTTTCACAGGGGGAGACGGAGACGTTGGTTGTTTGTCCGCTGAGTCAAACAACCTTCCTCCAAAGTCGCGCGGCTGATTTATTTTAACCCCTGATTTAACCCTGGAAGCACCTGCCGCGGAAACCGCCCTTGGAGATCGTAAGATGGAGTGTTGCTTACCAGGGGACGAACTCCAGTTTTGCGACTGCGACAGTTGCCCAAGGGACGCTAAATTTCGCACGTCGTCGGCATCGCCCTCAAAACTCGACCTTCGTTCGCCCGGAGTCGAAGTCGTCCCGCCTCTAGTAGACTCTCTGGGTGTCCCCCCTCTACTGGTCTTGCCACTCGGCGTGCCCACCCGTGACCCAAACGCGACGTGCCACTGCTCGGGCTCCTCCGCGTTCGCAGGCAACGCGTCAAAGCCCCACAGCGCGTTACCAACCTCGGCAGTCGGTCGCGGTTGCCGTCCGTTCTTGTCGGGCGTCCCTACGCCCCGTGACGCACCTCTCGATCCCCCTCTCGAACCAGGGTTTAAACTGCGTCGCCCAGGTGTCCCGAACTCACCTATCCCTCCTTCCCTCGACGAACCCCGTGACCGTTCCCTGGACACGGCGCCTCGCGATAGCCGCGAAGGGTAGACCACCGACGTCAAAGCGTTGACGCTCGGCGGGAAGTCAACCCCCTTTGGAACCAGTGTCGGGTCCGAGGTTTCGCTTTCAAAAAGAGAAGAGTCTCTGTCGTTTGATTGGTCTGTATCCACTCCATCTACTCTCGGCGCCGTTTTCAAAGTAAATACCTTCCTCACCCGGCACGTCGCGCCGATCCCCACGTGCTCGATGGCTTTGAAGTTCAAAGTGCCTTGGCTTTGACTATTTTCGGGAAAAAGCGCTCGGGCTAACGAAGGTAAATGAACGCACAACGAGGTCCACCGCTCAGGCGGTAACAAATTGGGCGGCAGCGGCACCTGGCAGTGTAGCATGTGCGGCTTTACTTCTATGAATGATGTACTCAGCACGATGCGCCGGCGCACGTTTCGCTCACAACTGAATCCAATTTCGAACGAAACGTGAGCGCCTTCCGGTACGAACACCTGGAAAACTAAATACGGCTGCGTTAACCCTAGCCCGTCGTTGGGGCTACTCTTCAGGGTTTTCGGGAGCTGAAGCTTGTGCCCTGCGCCGCCGCTAAGGCAGTACACGTACCCCTTGACGTCCTTCTCGTACACTCGCTTCACGCTGTTCGCGCCGCTCGCCACTAAGCAGTTCCCGGTCGGGTCCTTGCCCTGCGGAGGGTGGGTTAGGGTTTAGGGTTAGGGCAGGGTTAGGGTTAATATACATACAGGTACGTCCGCAATACGGTAGTGGGGTGTGACGAGCAGAAGAACAATAGAGAACCGCGCTCCACCGCTCCGTGGCGCTGAAAAAAGTCGGGTGACAATGCCAAATCTCGTGAGTCAGCATCAGCCGCGGCACGTCTCTTGACGCGCCACTGTTGCCGACCAGAATGCATCACCGTGCTTCCCACGCCATATCAATTGTACCGGATACGTATCTAGGACTTGGAGGTGGTCCAAGGGTACCCTCCGGTCGTGGAAAGCACTGGTCCCGGCACCCTCCTCGCGTCAAAGAACAAGTGGCTGGATATTTCTCTCGTGCGTTCGACATATGACGCGGAGGGTACGCCGCGCGTATCGGGACATGACATGTTTCCCGTCGTGACGCACCTGCGGAGTGAAGATCTCCACGAACGGTCCGCCTTGGTACGCCGCGAACATCCTGCGGTACCTGCGACGGTGCCCGGCCCACGCCGGCCACCTCGCGCGCGATGGAACTCTGAACGTGAGTCGTTCCGAAAGTCGGAAATATTTGTTGAGTCGTAGACCTCACACGTCCCGCGGTCAAACCAAGCGTCGCTGAACGCTGATGCGGAGACGCACGGTCGGGACGATCCTCGCCAGTCAACCTATGCGTCGTTGATAGTGCGGGGCGAGTCCCTCGTGAATGACGAGTTAACCTTGAGTAAACCGAGTTTGACTCTTTTTGTGACTGCTTCGCTGTGTAGCCGTTCAAATCCGCCTGTTTTCGCACTCTCATCTCCGTTTTCGTTCGTTCCCCCTCTCGACCACGACGACGGACACAACGCCACAATCGGTGGCACGGTCCGTTTCCGACGGACGCGGACACGGAAAAAGCGCGCTCCGAGACCTAAGGAAGGCGTTTACCTTCGCCGCGCACCGGACGATACCTGTGGACCGTGGCGCGTGTTCGCAAAGACGCGCATCTAGGTACTCGGCTGGCTTCATCGTTGGAGGCGTATTGGCAAATCGTAGTGGACCGAGTCACCCGTTCCCCGCCATCCCCGCCATGCACACCATGGAAATCACCCGCGAGCTGACATTCGAGGACATGTCCGTGCACTCCCCATCGCAGTTCACCAAGGGCGACGCGATGCGGCAGTTGCGGACCGCCCCGAACGCAACCTCGTTGCGAACCGCGTTGAGCGAGTTGGACCAAACGAGTTCATCATTAAACTCAATGCTGGACGGCGCAAAGGAAAAGGCGCTCGGTAACTCCGAACAGGACTTGGAGAGGATTAAAAACAACGTCAAGCGGTTAAAGTTCGGAACGATTGAGCTCGGGACGGAGTGCGCGTTTCTTCAATCGGTGTTGGAAAGCCGGCCGTTGCCGAGCGTGAAAAACCCGCCGACGGAATCAGAGCAGTTCAAATCCAACAACAAGGAGATTAAAAACCTGAAGGATGCGAACGATAAAGAGGCGCGGGTTGTGGAGCAACTGACCAAGGAAGTGGGACAAGCTGCGGTTGCGTTCCAGCAGCAACACGAGAACTTAACTGTTCGAATCGAATCCTTGGAAAAGCTGGAAGAAAAGTGCGAGCTTGCGGAGATGGGGTTGAGCGATGCAGATTTAGACGCCGCCAATGGGATGAACCCGGAGGACTGCAAGCTAACTCTTGAAGAAGCGCGCGCGGCGATTGAGGCGCTGGATGCTGAAACGAAAGTGGTCAGAGGTGCGTTGCGCACGCGGACCGCGGAGGTGGAGCAGATGCACAAATCGTTAGAGCCGAGCAAGGCGAAGCTGCGACAGATTGAATCTGAATTGAAGTTGTTCACGGGGGCGGACACTGTGGAGCGCAGAGAACAGAGCGTCTCGGCGCAAATCGCAGAGACCTCAGCCTTGGCGCACGAACAGAAGAACATGGTGGAGTCGTTGACGGGGTGTCAAGTACAGGAAGTCACGAACAACGGCGAGTTGCTCACCGTCAACGTCGTTACAAAAATCCCGCAAGTCGAGGTCGAATCGCTCGAGCCTGTGGACGGCACACCCGCGGCAAAGGTTGCGTTGAATTCTGGAGTCGCGCCTGGCACAAGCGCATCCGAAAAAGCACACACCATGACTGTTGTTTTCCACCCCGGAAGCACAGCGGTGAGCAAAGTCACTTTAGACCCCCCGGATACGCCCATCGACGACGTCGTCTCGGCGGTGGTGGCGAAGGGGTGCGACGCGAGCGCGTTGCAGGCTTTGGTGAGTGAAGTCAAGGTGCGAGTAGCGGCGACTTGCTGTCGAGCCGAGGCGTTGACCAGGACGGCTACGCAGACACCCATGGAATGGTCACCCGGGTCATCACTGGTCAGGGTCGGGTTGTACCACGGCACCGGGGGGGTCGCGGCGATGGACGTTCCGCTGGAGTGGCCGTTAAGTGGGGCGAGGGTGAGGGTGGTCGGGCTAGCCGGTTTGCCCCCCGCGATTGTCTCCGCGGCGGCGCCGAAGGTGGACCCCGGGGGGTACACCTCCATCGCCTCGGCGTTGCGAGCCACGGAGCAGGCGCTTGGCACGGCGGGGCACGTGCCGACGGTGTAGTTGAAATGGAAAGAACCTTCGTACTTGAATCGTGAAGCGTTACAACCGTACTAGGTGATACTAAGTTTCCTTTCGAGAGTTACTTTCGTCAGCCCTTGGGACCTCCGCCTCTTCCTCCTCCCTTCCCTTTGCCTCCGTTTCTGCCGCCAACGCCTCGACCGCCTCCTCCACCTCTTCCACCTCCACGGCCTCTTCCACCCCCACCTCTACCCCCACCACCACTGTGTTTCGCCGCGTCCGGGTTCCGTTCTGTAAACGCGGGCATGTTCTTTTTGGAATCGCCGCTCACGTCGGTGCGCCCCCCGCGGTCGGGAACCGACCCGATGCGCACGCGTTTCACTGAAGCGTCCAGCTGCTGGCCCGCCTCGGCGTTGACTCTTTGCGTTAAACGGGCTAAATCCGCGAGTCTGCAGTCCCACACGTCGTCAAGGCTCACGGAACTGTGTGTTGGTAAATGCCCGTAGGAATCATCGTCGTCGTCGTGTACTTTTTTGTCACCTTCGATCATTTTTTCATCGACGCCAATCGCGTCCCCGTTATCGCTAAACCCGGCTCGTTCCGAAAACGTTCTCAAAACACTCGGGTCGCCTTTCATTTTAAGCCGCGCGCTCTGGCCGAACGATTGCACGGTGAGCCACGCTCTTCGCGCCACAGTTTCCTTGCGCGTGGCGTATTCGTCTTTCAGCGCGGCGTTGATTTGGCGGAGTAATTCATTTTCCTCAGAGGTTAGAGAATTTTTACCTTCGACTGAAATGGCTCTGGCTAGATGGTCCGTGGGTAACGCGTTTAAGGCGCGTCGCACGGCTGTTAACGATGCTTGTAACACGTTTGTTGCATCCGGTGCGCTCGATGCTGACGTTTCATTATGACTGATTGTTCGCGCGCTTATTTCCCGCGCAACGCCGTCGTCGAACCGCGCGCCGTTCACCAGGTGCCACAACTGTTTGGAAACGCGAACTTGTTGTTTTGGATCCAAGGATGGTGCGGAGTTCGCTGCATCCATAGCATCCATAGCACCCACGTTTTGCGCATCCACCTCAGCTGCTGGTTTCGATGCATCGCCCTTCGCTTGCTTCCGCCGCTCGAGCATCGTGCCCACCTGCACGTAGGTTACGAGCTGGTTGAGGGTGGAGGCGACATCCGTGTTCGCCGCCGACCCGTGTTTGTCCAGGGCGGCGGCGAGTCTGTTTAACCCTTGCTCCACTCGGGCCGCAGCCGCGGTGGGGTTGGTGGACGCGTTCGCGGCGGAGCGGTAAATCGCGGACACCGCGGATGCAACCCCATCCTTGTCGTCCACAGGGACGGTGCCGGTCGCGACGACCGCGGCGACATCGGAAGCGAGGGGCGCGCCGACGCGCACGAATCGAGCGGGGACGTTTTTGGAAAGCACATCTTCGCAAGTCACGTCATCGCACGAAATGCCGATATCCGAGAGCCGCTCCAACAGATCCTCCACGAACTCTTCAAGCGCCGCGGCAGTCATCGCGAGGACGAGACCGTGGGACCGTCCACGAGCGGCGCGCAGAGAGATACTGTCACCGAAAGGGTTGTCGTGAATGCAGCAGTCAAAATAAGTGATGAAAACTCGGACGACTCCGAAACAAATCTGAATCTGAATCTGAGAGGGCACTCTGGCGCGCACCCTGATGGGAGACACGCCGTCGCGCCCCGCGGCGGCCCCCCGCGGGTCCCCCACGATGGGTGGGACATCTTTGAGAGCAGCTTTGGCAGAGATAGAAGAGGAACGTGCGCGGGCTGCAAACATGCCTCCTCCCGGCGTAGGAAATGAGCCTCCCGAAATCGAGCTCCGAGAAGTGGAGACGGACGTACAGATGGCACGACGGCTGCAGCAGGAGGAAGACGCGAGAGCGAACGCGTCAACAAGTACACCTCCAATCGTCACGCCTGCGTATTACCCCACAGTGCCGTACGAATCGCCCGTCCCGTTCGGGCCAAACACGCCAACACACGCCCCGAGTGTGGGCCGAGCCCTGATGGACGATGTCACCCCCGGCTTCATGTACGGCGTCAGGAATGTACCCCCAACACAACCAATACCTCCACAAAACGGTCCAGGGGACTACGCGAGACCGGTGCCGTTTGGAGTGCCGAGGGGGGCGTACAGTAGCAATCATCCAGTGGCAGCTCCAGTCCCGTATAATAATCCGTACGGCGTTCAGCCTACCAGTGGCATCCTCCCGCCGCACCTGGCGCCCGCCGAGGACGACGCCGCGCTCGCGAGACGACTGCAAGCCGAAGAGGACGTCGGCGCTCAAAGCAATAGGGCAAACAGTCACGGAAATACACCCTCGTCCGCTCCCGATGCTTCAGACGACGCCGCGCTCGCCGCAGCGATGCAGGCGGAGGAGGATTCTATTGCACAAACAGAAAGAGTTAAACACTCAAACACGATTTACACGAACCCGAGCGAGGCCGCCGACGCGGCGCTGGCGCGCAAATTGCAATCGGAGGAAGACGCGAACGCGGCGGCGTCGAACGGATACGACCTACTTGGAAGGTCTAATCATAATAATGGTATGTCTCTGTTCTCCTCGGGTGTGTGCCCTGGGTGTGCAAGACCAACATCTTCTTTCGGACCGCACATAAGAACCGCCGGGGGCAAGTGGCACCCTTCGTGCTTCGCGTGCGGTGGGTGCCGGCGCCCCATTTCAAACGGCACGCACTCGATAAAAGACGGAGTACCGTACCACACCGATTGTTATTGCGAACGATTCCACCCCAGATGCACCGTCTGTGCTGAAAAAATACCCTTCGAAGGTGGCGGGACGGAAGGCGTCGTGCGGTGGCTGTCGCACCCGTACTGGTGCGACGTGACGTACTGCCCTTCGCACCAACTGGACGGCACGCGGAAGTGCGACGGGTGTGAACGCGTCGAGCCGAGAGACGCAGGCCAAGAAGGGAACGCATTCGCCGAGTTACCCGACGGCCGGCACCTGTGTCTGGAGTGCGCCTCAACCGCGGTGCTTGATACCAAAAACGATGGCGCAACCATGTACGATGCCGTGTGTACGTTCATGGCGGAGATTGGGTTGCCGCTGGTGAAGGTAGGAGGAAGTTATAGCTCAGGAACTGAACATATCCACTCAACATCCGACAACCTTTTGTGGTCGGACCGGCCCCCACTACACCTAGTTTCGCAAGACGCCTTGGACGCTGCGGACGGCAAGGAGCAGTGGCACGTCGGGCGGACATCAAGGACACGCGGGTTGTGTCTATTTAGTGAGCACGTTATAAATACCGTGGAGCGCGTTCCAAGATGGGACTCAAACTTCGCGGGCGGGTTGTTTCCGGTCGGCTTCGAGGAACGCGTGGTTGGCAGTTCGAGAACCGGACAATCAACTGTTAACGCCGTAGTCGTGTTGTACGGCCTACCTGCCATCGCGTTCGGCGCCATATTAGCGCATGAGTGCACACACGCGTACATCCGAATAAAGGGCGGCTTCACGAAATTAGCACCGAAGGTTGAGGAAGGGCTGTGCCAGTTAATAGCGCTTCTCTGGGTCGAGAGCGTCGCGGCGAAGGGAAGGTTACCCGGAAAGGAAGGTGCAGGTGGAGGTGGAAGCGATTACCAAAAAGGTGCCCCTAATAATCCCTCTCACAATGACAGTACTTCTGGCTGGGAAGAATCAAACCTCGCGTCTATGGCTGGCTATGTTGCGAACCAAATTCGCAGCGACCCGAGTGATGTGTACGGAAACGGGTTACGAGTAGCGCTCGGGGCGTATCAAAAAGTTGGACTCCAAGCGGTGTTCGAACACGTGCGGAAATACGGGACGATTCCGAAGTGAGATTGGACGTATAGGTAGTGAAAGAAGTGAGTGTTGTGTGTATGAGTATTTAGTCTATGTATTTCATTCTGGTATGCGTTCTGTATACGCTGCTACCTTTCTACTGTACCTGTCAACCTTCAGCTGTATTCCTCGTATGCTCTCCTCATATGCTCTACCACGTAATGAACGTCTCACCCGCCTGTACGCCGTGGTAGGTCATTCGCGTTTGTCCGACTTTCCCGAACGCCCAAATCACCGGTGTGCGTTGGCCTTTCGTCACGTTCGCGACCGTGGTGCCTGAATCAGCTTGGGGAACTTGCTGTCGGCGCGTGAAGGAAACGACCTGCGTGGTGACTGTTTTGTTTGTGTCGCCAGTCGTACTGCTCTCCGAAAAGAACGCAACAGCGCAATTAGTGTCTTTTATCACTGAAACTGTTTCGCCGTAAAAACTTCGTTTCTTGGGCGCATCATAAGCCGAAGTGTAGTGTTCGTCAAATGACCACGTCGTCCCGCCATCGAACGACTGGACGACCACCATATCCGCACCGGGCATGCCGTGCCCGCCTGGGCGGTGGATCCCGATGGAGAGCCAGGTGGGTCCGGTAGGGGAGGCAGACTGTTTGCCGGCAGAGTTGGTATCGTTGCCTATTTCATCGGAAGTATCGACCAAGGTGAGCTCGAATTCCACCGCATTCGTCGTTCGATCCGAAAGCTTCCATGACATCGTCAGGGCTGGATAGGAATCGGGGAGGGTGAGGGTTGTGGATTTCTTTTGAGAGGTGGTCTCATCTTCGTTATCCTCTTCGTCTTCGTCATCCTCTTCCTCGAGTGATAACAGTAAACTCGTGGCGCTCGGTTCAGGCGACGCTGCGGGCGAATCCGCAAAGAGTTTTTCAAAAGACGGATCTGTCGACTCCGCGGAAGTAACGCAGGTTCCGAAGCCGTCTGAACTTTCCTCTCTCGAGTCGTCGTCATCAGTCACCAGCGCCCGTTCACCCGAGAGCGAAAACACCGCTGGTTCGAACCAATCCGGAATCGTGAACGTCATCGTTATGTACCCCATAACCCCCTCGTACGGCGGCGGGAACCCAGCGGGGGCGAAGTTGTCTTTGTCAGCGCCGTACACAGACTGCACGACGAATGTTTGGTTGGGAAGGAATCGGACCGGGGGATCGAAAACGCACTCGGACATCTCCACGAGAAAGCCCTTTTCATTACCGACTTCTCCTTCCGTCGTGCCGTACCTCGGCAGCGACTCACACACCACAGGAGCGTTGGGATATGGAACGTCTTCAGGGTTTGTTGACTCAAGTTCAACTCCGGTGACGTTCAGCAGCCGAATTCCAAACCCGCCAACGTGCTGGTGCCCCGTGATTCGCGAAACGTCGTACGCGGTGTTTTGGGGTAAACGGAATACGTGTGAGGTCGCGACAGTAACAGGTCTTTTTCGATCTTGAGTCATTCTTGAATCAAACTCTGCGCACTTTTGGTCGCGGGGTGACTTTGGACCGTTTGACGCGGAGCCGTTCGCGCGCGCAGACCACGCTTTCGCTTCCTTTTCTTTTCTCTCTTCCAATGAGAGTTGTGTATCACCAGGTGCGTCTTCAGACAAAACCTCATACGCCCCCGGACACGGCCTGACGTTGTACTCCCCAGAACAACTCGCGCCGTCCAGATCGGGGGACAAGCTCACCATCAACGTGGTGGTCTTGGGGGCACCTCTTTTCAGGACTTGTAAAGTTTTTGAGACATTTTCGTTGCTCGATAAAACAGACAACGCTTTGGACAAGGGCGCCCAGTGCACTTCATACGTCAACGCGATTGGCGTGGGAGTATCGTTTGAATCAGTAACCGTACGCCCTCTTGCTTGGTCCCCGCAGCACTCGATCCCCCCCCCCGCTTAGGAGAGTGGTCGAAGTTTTGCGGCGTCCCGGGGTTGGTCAGCGCGTAGTACGCGCAGTTGCACTGGACTGCATTTTTTACAGATTCCACGGATCGCAAGTCGATAGCGTGAATGTTAACGCCCCACTTTGCGGAGGGCGGGTCGAGCCAGAAATCGCCCCCCTCGAACCAAGCCGCATCGCCAGTCGGGTTATTGTTCAGTAACATAGTCTGACACGCAACTTTCCCTCTCCACTCTGCACCTCCGCCAGCGAAGAAAGCGCCCACGCCGCACGGAGCGAGCACGGCACTTAACTTTTTTGAGTGCAAACCAGACGCGAGCCTTCCCAAAACGTTTGCCGCGCTCGGGTTGTCCCGCAAGTTTTCGAGTTTTATCGAACCTGGTTTTCCGTTGGTATTGGATCCAGTATCAGGTCTGCTGTATATCACGAGGTGGTGGTTGTACAAACGGTCCAGGGGTAACGGGTCGAGGGTGTCGCCGTTGACGAGGTCAAAGGTGAGGCGGGCGACTAACATGGGTTCTGTGGAGGAGTTCATTTCTGGACGAAGAAGAGTTCCAAGAGGACCAGTGGGGTCGGTGTTGAGTACCTCGCCGGGTCTTAACGAACCCAAAGGCTTGACGTATCGGTCGATTTGCAGGCCTGTGTTTTCGTCGATAGAGGAGCTAAGAAGACGGGGGGGGGAAACGTTCTGCGTCGACCTGGGGGCGGACGCCTGGTACTCGGTCGACCCCTCGTACTCGGAAGAACCGAGAGTTGGGGAGACGCAAAAGGCCAACGCGAACACCGTCACGGCGAGCGCGGCCACCGACGCGTTCACGCGTCTCGTGCGGAGCATGGCAATGGCAAGCAAGGGAAAGATACGCAGGACGTATTTGCCACGTGCGAGGGGGAGTGGTGCACTGTGAGGCGTGTGACGTGTAGGAACGAGGGACGTTCGTGTTTCTTGTCGAGTCCTCCGAGACTGACAAAAAGCAATTTGGCAAAATGGAGATCTCAGCTCTTCTCTCAGCTGCTTTTCCCGATAGACCCTGATAGCTCGCCGCCGTCCGCCATTCCCATCGACGCGCCTGGGCGGCTCGACCTGTCCGGTCCGACCGCATACCACGATGGTGCGTGCACGACACTACCTTGACGCGATATCGAGGAAAGGTCGACTTTTCTACAGCCTCACGCTCGACGTGACCCGCACACCCCGCTCCGTCGCCGTTTCGCTCAAAACTTCACGCGCTCACCGAGTCTCATCCAAATCGATCCCGTACCTCCCATAGGCGCTCACGCTGTACACCAAGGACCTGGACGGTTCTGTCAAGGCTGTTATTGCGGCCAAAGCGGGCGGCCTAGACCTCACCGTCCTCCCAATCAACCAGTACAAAGGCCCGGCGGATGTAGAGCAGGTACGATCGCGATCCGATTCTTCTTCGGGGTTTCAGGGACTGCCGAAAATTACTCCAAATGCATTAAAATCTCGTCAAAAACTCACCCCCCGTCCCTTACCCGTCTCTCCCCCGCAGCCCCCCATCTTGACCGGCGCCGGCGCGTCTGATTTGACCGGGGCGGATGCGATCAAAGCCGTCGCGACTACCGCGAACGTCCCTCTTGGCGACGAAAACGTGTCGACCCTCGAGTCGCAGACCCTTTTCACGAATGGAACGTTAATCTCTCAAATGCACACGGATCGCGCGCCCTACGACCCTTCAACGTACGACGCCGCGATGTGTAAAATTAACTCAATACTTGCTGAGTTGGAGACGATTGTTGCGGCGTCAGGAAGTGATGCCTCAACGCTGACGCTTGCTGATATCGCGCTCGTGGCTACTCTGCACCCGCTGATGCAAAGGGCGCTGGGACCTGACGCAAGAGCCGCTGTGCCTAACCTCACGAAGCGCTTCGAAGCCATCGCCGGCCACGACTCGGTGATCGGCGTACTAGGCAAGTACGTGCTGTGCACGTCCGTGGTGCTGCCCACCGTGAACCCGAACCAAGCCGTGAAGGATTCTTCTACGGATTCCTCTAAGGATTCCGGATCTAAGGGCTCCAGCCGCGGGCGCAGCGCGAAGCCGGTGGAGATGGGCCCGCCCCAGGGCACGCCCGAGGAAATCGCCGCTGCCGAATCTTTAGCCTCGGCGCAGGGCACAAAAGTCGCAGAGCTGAAAACTGCAAAGAAGAACGGCGACGCGAGTGCCACTGATGACATCATAAAAGTTGAAGTAGCCACGTTACTGACTTTGAAGAAAGAAGCCGATCGATTAAAGGGTGTTATTGAGAAGCCCAAAGGCGGTGACAAGAAAAAACCCGAGGCCAAAAAACCGAAAGAGGATAAAAACAAAAAAGGGTCAAAAGAGACTGGGTTAGGCTTAACTGTTTCCATGGATGACGACTTCGGGGCGTGGTACTCGCAGGTTGTCGTTGCTGGTGAGCTGATCGAGTACTACGACATTTCGGGGTGTTACATTTTGCGACCCTGGGCCTACTCCATGTGGGAGAACATCCAGACCTTCTTTGACAAGGAAATCAAAAAGCAAGGCGTCGAGAATTGCTACTTCCCGCTGTTCGTCTCCGCCGCGCGTTTAGAGGCGGAAAAGGACCACATCGAGGACTTCGCACCTGAAGTGGCGTGGGTCACGCGGAGTGGTCAGAGTGAGATGGACGTGCCGATCGCAGTCCGCCCTACTTCAGAAACAGTCATGTACCCCATGTTCGCGAACTGGATCCGGAGCCACCGAGATTTGCCGTTAAAGTTGAACCAGTGGTGCAACGTGGTGCGGTGGGAGTTCAAGCACCCCACGCCGTTTATTCGATCGAGGGAGTTTCTGTGGCAGGAAGGGCACACGGCGTACGCGGGCAAGGAAGAGGCTGATATAGAGGTCAGAAAGATCCTTGAGTTGTACAGAAGAGTGTATGAGGAACTCCTCGCAGTCCCTGTCGTCCCTGGTGTCAAGTCAGAGAAGGAAAAGTTCGCGGGCGGTTTGTACACCACCACGGTCGAAGCCTTCGTGCCGATGACGGGCCGAGGCATCCAAGGCGCCACATCCCACTGCCTCGGCCAGAACTTCGCCAAGATGTTTCAGATCGAGTACGAAAACAAAACAGGAGGGCGGAGCATGCCGTGGCAGAACTCATGGGGATGCACCACGCGCACGATCGGCGTCGCCATCATGGTGCACGGCGACGACAAAGGCCTCGTGCTGCCCCCGCGCGTCGCCCCGCAGCAAGTCGTCGTGGTCACCATCCCGAACACGAAACTCACGCAGGAGGAGTCGGACAGGCTAAGAGGTACGTTTGGGTCCTTTTGTGTAGCACCGACTTTCTTTGCGTAAGACTGTTTGCCCATAGAGTTTTTTATCATCCCCAACCCGGCTGTACCTTTCGCGCTCGCCGTCTTCACGGCGGCGATTCGCGAACCGATGTCTTTCGTCGAGCCGGAAATTCAGAGGCTCCTTACCAATGACGCGCCGCCGGCCGAAAGGCACATCGGCGTGTCATAATGAGTGGCCCTACAGTTGTTATGGGTTTTTTGTGGTTTTTCTATTGGGTTTTAAGTGTTACTCAAGACACTACAAGTGTACTCAAGACACTACATGAAGACATTCACTGACTTACTTTTTTCTTTTTTCCCTCTTCCCTAACAGCCACCGCGCGTCAGATGACGGACAGTTTACTTGAGAACGGCACAAGAGCGAAACTCGACGACAGAGACAACTACACCCCCGGCTGGAAGTACAACCACTGGGAGTTGAAAGGCGTGCCGTTGCGGGTGGAGTTCGGGCCGAGGGATATGGACGCCGGGCACTGCGTCGTGGTTCGCAGAAACAACGGCGCGAAAGAAACTGTCAAGTTGGTTGATTTAACAAAACGAGCGGCGGAGATGTGCGAGGAGATGCACGCGGATATGCTCGCCCGCGCGACGAAGAAACGCAACGAATCCGTAGTGACGTGTACCAACTGGGATGGGTTTGTGGACGCTTTGGATGACAAAAAGATGGTCCTAACCCCGTGGTGCGAATCGAAAGAAAGCGAGGAGCTTGTGAAGAAGCGAACGCAGGGCGAATCCGAAGGAGGCGCCGCGAAAACGCTGTGCATTCCGTTCACGCAGCCGCCGCTTCCGGAGGGGACGAAGTGCTTCATCACTGGTGGTTTCGCTACTACCTGGGTGCTGTGGGGAAGGAGCTACTAATGGTTAGCGTGTAGACCTACTAAGGTAAGGGTATGGAGGTCACGGTTAAGAGAGGTATTCTTTGTTGAGAGATCATTAGTGTTGTGAGATGATCCGAAACTTAGTCAACTACTTTTGCCTAATCATATTAAAACCCCCCTGACAACACCCCGCGGTCCTTCCCCTTTGCTATGTTTGACTTTAACGATTTGCCTGTTTTCCCGGACCCCAAACCGCCTATGGCGCCGAGGCCGCCGATCGGTGACGGCCAACCCCCCATCCCTGCCGCACCGGTCGCTATCAACGTACCAGCCTGCTTTCTGATGATCTGATTGATGCGAATTCCCAATCCTAATCCACTCACTACAGTTAACACTACTACGAATATTAAACGATA
>MDSY01031848.1_pt1 | contig 17565 bp, 16 predicted proteins | sample 811131 | NCBI WGS metagenome assembly MDSY01 (sample SAMN05326643, study PRJNA326480) | marine metagenome | isolation source: seawater | place: Atlantic Ocean: South West | collected 2010
AGATTCATCTTTATTAGATTCATCTTCATTAGATTCATCTTCATTAGATTCATCTTTATTAGATTCATCTTCATTAGATTCGTTAATTATTTGTTTAATTTCCTCACTCTGTATATTTTCATGAAATCGATCAAGAAAATATTCCTTTTTATTTAAATTATTAATTTCGACCGAATTATTATTTAAATTTAATTTTATTTCTTTTATGGAAGTATTTATCTGATAAATATCTTTTTTCAACAATTCTATATCGGAGGAGAGTTTTTTTAAAATTGCAACAAGTTTCTGGCTCATATAATAAATTAAAATAAATTGTTTTTATTTTTTAAACTAATAAATTACTTTAGGATAAAGTTGTAGTATTTTTTTTATAATACTAAACACATTTTTCTCTTTACTTTTTAAAATTATATCCAATGCTTGAAACCATTCAATCATGTTTTCGGAATCTAATTCCATTTGTTTTAATATATTATCAACAATATTAATTTGTGTTTCACTCCATAAATTTTTTAATTCTTTATAAATTTGATTATCTTTTTGAATTTCTAAATTTTTATTTAATATTATTTCTTTTTTTAAAATAAATTTGTCAAGAGTATCAATATAAAGTGATAATGAATGAGTAATTATAGAATTTTCTTCATATGATTTTTTTAGTTTTTCTAGGCCTTTCTTTGCAAGTATAAATATATTTAATATACTTTTATCACTTGTATTATACCATTGCGTGGATTTTAATATCGGATTATATATATTATGTAAATCTTCTCTTTTATCACCGTAAGTCCATCGTATAGGTCCCTGTAATATATTTGGATCTATAAAATCTATTCTATTTTCATTTATACTTAATTTAGTTCCTATAGATTTAAAATTTAAAATGGCACATCTAATAATACATGTTAATGGGTCTAATACGTAATTTTTCACATCCTTGTTAAAAAATAAAGATTTAATAATTCCTATATTTTCTTTAAAAAAAAAATTATTCATAAGCTTATAATAATTATTTTATATTTTATATTTTATATTTATATTTTATATTTTTAAAATTTAAAAAAAAATTGATTTAAATTATTATATATTTATTAAATAAATGATTATTCCTATTAGATGTATGACTTGTGGTAAAGTAATTGGTAATAAATGGGAAAAATACCAAGAAATTATAAATAATAGTCCTAAACTAATAAAACAACCGGAAACAATAAATATTCGGGCAAAAAATATTGAAAAAACAATAGAGGGTAAAGCCATGGACGAATTAGGTCTAAAAAGATATTGTTGTAGAAGACATATGCTAACCCACGTTGATCTAATTGAAATTATTTAGATAATTAAAGGTAATAAAACAATACTTTTTTATTTTATAATATTAAATGAAAACATCCTTTATCACGAGTATTCAAAGTAATTTAAAAAATAGAGATTTAATTCTAACTTTAATAGTAATATTATGTGTTTTATCAATTAACATGTCATTTAAGACAAATATTAAATTAATTTTTTTACTTTTAGCATCATTAATTTGTATTTATGATTTAAAATATTTATTTCCGTTTATTATTACTTTTTTAATTTTAAAAATACATAATTTAAAAAAATCAAAAAAAAAAGAAAATAATTACAAATCAAATATAGAAACTTTTATGAATAAGAACGATTTTGATTCGATACCATTTATAAAAAATATAAAAGTGATTAAAATGGATGGTAAATTATTTAAGGAAATGTCTGGTAAAGAACTAATTGATTCATTAAATTTAGAGGAGAATAATGAAAATATTAATATAGATAAACTAAAGATAACTAAAAATAAAGAGAAAGAGGTTTTATTAGGAATTTTATTTAGCCAATCATCTCGGAGAGAATATAATAATTTTATGTTAAAAATAGCAGACGAATTAGGATTATCAAGTATTTTAAATAATTCTATTAGAATAAAAGATATAAATAGTAATAATTTTCAAGAATTAAAAACGTTATTGCAGAAATTAATTATTCAAATATTTATTGATAATTATTATAATCTTAAAAATAATAATAATTTAAATTTATTTATAAAAGAAGTTACAAATTTTGACTATAATATTGATACAAATAAAAACTATAATTATGATTTATTTAATTTTGATTTTATACTTGAAGATTATATTCTAAATAATAATAATAATTCAAATTTTAATAAATTAAATAAAAATTTTTTTAAGTTATTAAATACTTATTTAGATATTAATTTACTTGAAGTAAATAATAAATTAGAATTAAATAAAATTAGGATAGATTTAGATGATAAAATAAAAAAGTTAGGTTTATTTTCTTCAATAATAAAAAATACACCAGAAACTGAAAGAAAAAAAAAATATTTATATTTACATTTTAATTTTTATATATTAATTATAAAAGGATTAGAATTAGAAAAAAAATTATCGAATAAAATTTCTGATTCAAATAACATAAAAGACAAATTAATAGAAAAAAATAAAAAAGAAGATAAATTTTCAGATATAACAGGTGGTATATCTTTAATTGATATTTTTCATAATTCAATATTTATATCACAATCTGACACGCAAAATTTTGTTAATGATTTATTTTTAGAAATAGATACTGAACTGGAAGAACCAGAAGAAGCGCCTTCACCAAGTAATATTGATAATGATATTAATCCAATATGGTATCAAGAAAATGAATTAAAATCTTTTTATGATTTATCTGAGAATCAGATTAAGGCAAATGAAGAATTGGAAAAGTATTATAAAGTCATGAATTTTAAACCGGATAATCTAAAACAAATTAGTTATCAAGCAGATAAATACAATGAAATGTTAAAAATAAAAAATCTAAGTTTTTATGAAAAAATTGATGAAATTTCAACAAATTTATTTAAAATGATTGACGAGATATATGATTTAATAAATAAATATTTTTATGAGATAGAAAGTATATCTCCTTCTATGGATATAGGAAGTTTAGATTTTTATATTAATTTAGTAAAAGATATTTCTAATATTATTACAAAAGATGAGAGAATAATAACCTCCGGATTATTATTTATATTAATATCACTTTTTTTATATTTTATAGATAATTCAAGTTCTAAAATATCCCAAGAGAAAAATCTTTATGAATTATTAAATGATATAAGAATTTAAATAATATTATACTTATGAATTTTAGAAAATGTATTTCAAATCTTTATCCGTTGATAAAGAATGATAATCAAATAATTTATATTTTTTTTATTGGTTCTTATCCACAAAGAGAAGAAAGTAATCATGAAAATACTAAATTTTTAAAACATTTATATACTTTAGGGTTAGATGTTAAAAAAATATATATTGATAGTTATTATTCTGAAGAAGAAATTACTATCACAAAAAATAGATTAGGAGATTGTATAATTTATCCTTTTAATATTAAAGATTATGAATATAATTATATTATTGAATTTTCACATATAGTAGGTATTTTATCAAATAGTCTTACTTTTATTTTTGAATTTACATCTATTGATAGAGAACAATTCTATAGAAAAGAAAATATAACTCCTTATCTTTTTATCTCTCCATTTGAATGCTTGGGAAATACAAATGATATATTATATAATCCTCTAATTTTAAAAAATGAAAATTTATTATCGATATATCAACCAATGTTAATTAATAATTTGAATGAAGAATTATGTAATTTATTTAATAATCATATAAACGAATATTTTTTTAAATTACCAATTATTACAGAATTTTTAAAGATGCAATTAAATAATTTATCTAATATCCATAGATTACTTCTTAATTATATTGAACGAAAAGATATTTTTGATGTTACATATAAAATAACATTTATAAAAAAAGAAAACTATTTTTATCCAAGTATAGATGCTTTAAAAAAAAGAATGGTTGGATTATATTATAATCAAAGTAAGATTTTAATTGAGGAGTTTCTTGAATCAAATGAAATAAATTTCGAAATTTTTATAAAAAAAAGAATTCAAGATATTTTATTTAATTTATTACTATATAAAAATTTAAGAAATAAAGAAATAAATGAAATAGATAATGATAAGATAATATTTAAAAATTCGCAAGATGTATTTAAAATTATAGAAAAATTTAAAACTATATTTAATTAAAAATATTTTTTTTTAAGATAACATTTGATAGTCTTTCGTATGCATAAATATAACAGGCGTCTCTTATAGTAATATTATTATTTATAGAATTATAATAAATTTTATTAAAGGTTTCTTTCATTTTGTTAGAAAGTTTTTCTAAAACAATATCTTTAGTCCAATATTCGCATCTTTTATTTTGTAGCCATTCAAAATAACTAACTACAACACCCCCGGAATTGGCAAGCACATCCGGAATTATATCTATTTTTTTTTCTAAAAGTATTTTTTCGGCATCATTATCAATCGGTCCATTTGCCGCTTCAATAATTAATTTACAATTTATATTATTGGCATCATCGCCGCATATTTCAAGTTCTTTGGCCGCGGGTATAATGATATCGCATTCTATTGAGAAAAACTCTTCTTTAGAAACTTCTTCTCCATAACAATAGTCTTTTATATTAAATTTTTCTTTACAATGATTATTTAATTTAAAAACATTAAATCCTTCTTCACTTTTTAAACATTTAGTATGGTCTGCTACACCAATACATATCATACCCAGTCTTGATAATAGAATTGCAGTATTAGAACCTACATTCCCAAACCCTTGTATTATGTATGTTTTACCAGATAAATTAAAGTTTTTTTTCCCCGCCCATAATTTAATACATTCAACCACACCGAATCCTGTTGCTTCATTTCTTCCATGTGACCCACCGCATTCAATAGATTTTCCAGTAAAACATGAATTAGTATGGGAGTTTCCTTTTTTTTGAAAGGAATCCATCATCCAATCCATAATTTTTGAATTTGTGCCCATATCGGGTGCAGGTATATCTTTATTTGGACCCAAATATTTTATCATAGAATTAACATATCCTTTACTAATTTTCATTAATTCATTTTCGGAGTATTCATATGGATTAATCTTTATACCGCCTTTCGCTCCTCCATATGGAAGATCCTGAACTGCACATTTAATTGTCATCCATAATGCCAATGATTTAACTTCATTTAAATGTACTTTATCATTAAAACGAATACCTCCTTTATATGGACCCAATGTATTATTATGTTGAACTCTATAACCTCTAAACATTTTCATTTCACCGGAATCAAGAATTATTGGAAAATTCGTAATTATCTCATGTTTAGGTTCGCATAAAAAATCATAAATTTCTTTATTATATTCTATTTTTTGTATAGAATTATTAAATTGTTCTAATACCAAATTATAAAGATTCATCTTATAATTATTTAAATATATTTTTTTTTATATAAATTTAAAAAATATATAACTAATTATTTTATTAGATTACTTTATAATGGATATAAATTTAGAAACTGATATATGGAAAATTATATATAGTTATTTTGAAAATGATAAGTACTATATGACAAATCATCATTTAGATTCTTTTAATGATTTTATATTAAATAAAATACCTCAGACTTTTAAAGAAAATAATCCACAAATTCTTTTTTTAGCCAAAGATGAGATTACAAAAAATTATAAATTTGAAATAGAAATATACTATGGTGGAGAAAATGGAGACCAAATTTTTATAGGTAAACCGATTATTTATCATGGAGATAGTATTAGAAAACAAATGTATCCTAATGAAGCCCGATTAAAAAATCTTAATTATTCTTCTCATATGTTTTGTAATATTCTTGTTAAATATAAAATAAAAGATAATGACAGTAAAACTATAGAGGAAAACACTAAATTATTTGAACGTATTAGTTTATGTTCTATACCTATAATGCTTCATTCAAAACTATGTGTTTTAAACAATCAATCATTTCAAACATTAAGAACAATGGGGGAATGTCCTTACGAACAGGGTGGTTATTTTATTATTGATGGGAAAGAAAAAGTTATTGTATCTCATGAAAGAAAAGCTGAAAATAAAATTTACGTCCAGGCCGTAAATGATGATGTAAATTCGTATACTATTAATATAAAATCATTACCCCAAGGAAAATTTAAATACCCAAAAACTACAGAAATTGCTATTAAGGAATCAGATGATACTATAAATGTTAGACTTCCTGGTTTTAAAAAAAAAATTCCCTTATTTATAATATTTAGATTTTTAGGAATAGAAAGTGATAAGGAAATATTAGAATATATTTTTAAGGATTTAGATGAAGATGTAAATCAAGAACTTCTAAATGATATAATACCATCAATAAATGAGGGAAGTATAATTTATTCACAATATGGCTCGGGTGATTATCTAAAACAATTCACGCAACATAAAATAATAAGTCAAGTATATGATATAATTACTAATGAGCTTGTTCCCCATGTAGGGAATTGCTATCAAGATAAAGCGATATTTATAGGATATATGGTTTTCAAATTACTTTTAAGAAAAAAGAATTTAATTCCAAATACAGATAGAGATAGTTTTGCTAATAAAAGAGTAGATTTATCTGGTTTTCTATTAGCAAGTCTTTTTAGAGACAGTTTTATTCAGTTTCAAAGGAAAACAAAAATAGAGATAGATAAGGAATATAGATTTAACTCTGATAAATATAAGGATGAAATATATGATATTATAAATGAGACTAATTTAAGAAATGTATTTGATTCCAATAAAATGGAGAAAGATTATATGTATGCTTTTAAGATAGGAACTATTATAAATAAAAAAGGGCTAATACAATCATTAAGTAGAAGAACTTTTTCAGATATTATTTCACATACCAGAAGAATAAATACTCCTAAGGGAAATGTAATGATAGGTCAAAGAAAACTACATTCGACACAATATGGTATAATATGTCCGGTAGAAGCCCCCGATGGAGGAAATGTTGGTATAAAAAAACATATGTCAATTATGACTCATATAACATTTGGTTGTGATACAAAACCGATTGAAAAATGTTTAAGGGAATTTGGTATACTATTTATAAAAGAAGTTGATATAAAATATTTAAAATATTCTGGGAAAATTTTTTTAAATGGAAGTTTAATAGGAATTCATAATGATATAAATTATTTATTAAAAATTCTTAGGCTTTTTAGAAGAAATTCTCTAATAAATATATTTACTTCTTTAAATTGGAATACAAGATTTAATGAGTTATTTATATCTACTGATGGAGGAAGATGTGCCCGGCCGTTACTTATTGTAGAAAATAATAAAATATTATTGACTAAAAAAATAATACAGGATATAGATAAAAAGAAAATAACCTGGAATGATTTAATAGGAGGATTTATGAACCAAAAAGATAAAATGGATTACTATAATTGTGATTATACATGTCCGGAAAGTAGAAACAATTTAATATCTAATTTAGAAAAAACACAGTCTATATTGGAATATATAGATGTTGATGAATTGGATACAACCTTAATTTCTACAAGTCCAGAAGAATTATTAAAAAAAGAGGATTCATTAAAAAGATTTACACATTGCGAATTACATCCTACTATGATTTTAGGTCATCTAGGTTTTTATACACCATTCGCTAATAATAGTCAGTCTGTTAGAAATATATTTGGGGCAGGACAAGGAAAACAAGCGGTTGGTATTTATACAAGTAATTTTAGATATAGAATGGACAATGGTGCACATACTTTAAATTATCCACAAAAACCATTAGTAAATAATAAAATGTCCGAATATATATTTAATAGTAAACTGCCCTGTGGTAATAATATTATTGTTGCAATTGGTTCATATTCTGGTTATAATCAAGAAGATGCTGTTATTATTAATAAAGATTCTCTTGATAGAGGATTATTTAATACTACATATTATAAAGTATATGAAGCATTAGAATCTATAAATAAACAAAAAGGTATAAGTGAATTTTTCTATTCACCCAAAAATGATTCAAAAAATGTAAAACCTCATCGAGATTATAATTATAGTAAATTAGATCAATTTGGAGTTATAAAAGAAAATCAATATGTATATCAAAATGATGTTTTAATAGGACAATTTAGAAATACAAGTGAAGAGGGAAATACTGATATAAGCACTGGTATAAAAAAAGAAGGTGGTGGATTAGTAGATAAAGTCTATATGTTTAACACAAACTCCGATAATAGCAAAATGTGTAAAGTAAGACTTATAAAAACAAGAATACCCGATGTGGGTGATAAGTTTGCTAGTAGACACGGTCAAAAAGGGACAATTGGAAATGTAATGAATTCGATAGATATGCCTTATACAAAAGAAGGAATTGTACCAGATATGATTATAAATCCACATGCCTTTCCAAGTAGAATGACAATAGGGCAATTTTTGGAATCATTAGGTGGGAAAATCGCATTACAACTAGGTTTTATTTTTGATGGCACAACTTTTGAAAATCAATCAATAGAAGAATTAGGAACAATATTAGAAACCAAATGCAATTATGAAAAATATGGTACAGAAGTGTTGTATAGTGGCAGAACTGGTAAACAATTAACCAGTAATATATTTATAGGTCCAACATTTTACCAAAGATTAAAACAAATGGTCCAGGATAAGATTAATTCAAGAGCCCCTGGTAAAATTAATTATTTAACTAAGCAACCACCTGCGGGTAGAGCGGCTGAAGGTGGATTAAGGATAGGTGAAATGGAACGAGATGCTATTATTTCCCACGGAATTGCTAAATTTTTAAAAGAAAGTACGGTTGAAAGATCAGATGGCCGAAGTTTAGACAATCAAACAATGGGAGAATATTATATATGTGATCATACAGGAGAGATTATTGGTGTTAATCACGATAAAAATATTTTTGTATCTCCTCTTTATGATGGACCACTTAAATTTGAAGGAGATAAAATAGAAAATCTTAAGTTAGAAGTAAGAGAAAATAAAAGTTATAGCTTTAGTAAAGTTAAATTACCATATTCCGTCAAATTATTAATTCAAGAATGTGGCGCAATGGGAATTAGTCTAAAAGTTATTACAGAAAATACAAAAGATAATTTATCTAATTTTGATAATATATTAAATCAAGAATAAAAATTGAAATAAATTTATATTTTATTTAAAAATAAATTAAATTTATTATAAATAATTATAAATAAAAATGGATTTTGATAATATTTTTAAATCAAGAAAAATTATTCTAGAAATGCTAGAAAAAAGAGGTGCCGATATTTCACCATATGAAAATCAAACCCAAGAAGAACTAAATATTTTATTCCAACAACATGGAAGCAAAAGTAATAGCGAATTTGATACTCTTGATATTTTGGTTGAAAATAAAAAAGATGAAAATAAAATAATGATTAAATATTTAACAAATACCAAAGTAAGAAATCAAAATATTATATCGTGTATTGATGAAATTTATGAAAGTGATATCATAGATAAAAAAGATGTATTAGTAATTATTACAAGAGATAAAATTAATTATCAGGGCACATTAGTTGAATATATAAATAGAATATTTTCCCAAAATAGAACGTTCGCCCAAGTATTATGTTTAAATAATTTATTATTTAATATTACCGAACATGAACTTGTACCTAAATATAGAATTATGGACCAGGATGAGAAAAATGATATTATTAGTAAATTATATCTTGAAAGTGAAGAACAATTACCAAATATTTTAGTTACTGACCCAGTCGCAAAATTTTATGGTGTTAGAGTTGGTGATGTATGTGAAATTGAATATAATAATCATACAAATGGGAAAAATAAATTTTATAGATTGTGTATAGCAAGTAATTAAATTACTAATCTATCAATTTTTAATAAATTATTATCCTATTTTTATATTAATCCGTTTTGCATTTAAATAACCCATCAAAACTTGTAGATATTTTAGAAAATTATTTGATAATGTGATATATAATTATGGAAGAATATAGAAATGGATATTGATAGTATGAAATTTTTCATTTATTAAAATTTATAATTATAATTTAAATAAATACCATCAAATAAATATAATTAAAAAAATGACTATAATTCAATATTTTAAAGAAAATACATACTCAATAATTCCCTCTTATAAATTTGGGTCTTATAACAAATATTTTAATGATAGAGCACAAATAGATACAACTGAGGATAATATTGAAGAATATAATAATCAATATAATACAGATACCCATATTAATATAGATACCGACGATGAAACCGATGATGATACAGATATCGACGATGCTATATTAGATATTAATAATAATTGTAATACTTTCACCAATCATACATTTGATAATTCGTATGATGATGATATGCATGAACTTATAGAAGATAGTGATAGTGATAGTGATGATGATATGCCTGAACTTATAGAAGATAGTGATAGTGATGATGATATGCCTGAACTTATTGATGCTGGAACTTATTGATATACTTATCCATTTTTAGTAGAATAATTCTATTTAGATTTGTTAAATAATATAAAATTGAATAGTAAAAAGAAAGAGAACTTAAATCAGGATTACAAAACAAATCAAACAAAAGCACAAAACAAATTAAACAAATCAAACAAAAGCACAAAACAAATCAAACAAAAGCACAAAACAAATTAAACAAATCAAACAAAAGCACAAAACAAATTAAACAAATCAAATTAAACAAATCAAATTAAACAAATCAAACAAAAGCACAAAACAAATTAAACATAAATCTACAGACCCAGACAATAATGTCTTCTCTTCCACCAAATCCCCATAATCATACTCAGTATGGAGACTGGTGTGGTTGGTATACGCCCGGTGGGTCAGATTTCGCGGCTTACCTCCATAATCCTTGGGGGTATCCACTCGAACACGAAAAAACTGCGATAGATGGATGGCTTGAAACGGGATCAAATCCGGATGTTGAAATAAGAGAATTGCTGGCTTTATTTCTAGGAGATGGGATGAAAAATCAAGAGGAAGGACTTGTCAAACAATATAATCTTCTTAAAAAATATGTTATAGAAAATAAAAAAATTGGGGCGATTCTTTGGGGGGCAGATATTAATAATATCGAAGAAAATCTAATTGAATATGTTAATCAAGAAAACAAGACAATCAATTTGACTATCAATTCGATTTGTCAATATTTGGTAAAGGAATACATTGGAAAAGAAAACATAGAAAAGTTATGTAGTTGTTAATTTTCTCTAAAATAATTTAGTTAGTAAAGATACTTTTATATAGTTGTAACCATAAAATACCCTTTGACTTAATCATATTTTTTTCTGTTTTACTTTTTTTATTTAAACTACTAATTTTAATATATGAGTTAGGGTATCCTGGTTCTGGATAAAGGGAACTCATCCACCAATCACAATATTCTGTATTATGTTTTAATTTCCATCTTCCAAGAGGCACTTGGGGTTTAGGTGACAACATGACTCTTAATCTATTCATAATTACTTGATTACTTGATTACTTGATTACTTGATTACTTGATTACTTGTTTACTTGTATCTTTATATTATAATTTTTTTTCAATTTTATATTTAATCAGTTTTTTATTTAATTAGTTTTTTTCATACATCCAATATTTGAAAAATCTTTACATGGTCTAGGGTTATTATCTATAACATCCCTTAATTTTCTATTAAACTCTTTTTGTATATTTTCTATATTTATTCTGTTACAACACGGGTAGGTATGGTTTGTATCTACTATAATTTTACCATCGTTTTCTAATTCCTCAATAAAAATTTTTTTTAATAACTCATAATTTTTATCTGATATATTTTTTTTTATAAAATTATTACTATTATTTTTTAATTGTGCCATTTTATTAATTATTAAATATTAATTATTAAATAATATTTTTTTCAATTTATTTAATAAAATATGAAAAAAATAATATAAATTATATGGTGTTTAAAAATCAATTTGACGATTCATACTGGAGTAACATAGGGAAGTGCTACCCACAATAACATTTTTCTTTACACACTCATTATTATTAATTATTAAATAATAATAATTTTTATTTAATATTTATAAAATTGATTATTATTTAATAATTAATAAAATAAACATGAATACAGAAGCATATATAAAACATTTTTCTAAATTTTCACCCGAAAAACTTAGAGAACTGGCGATTATGTCCGGAATGGATGATACAAATATTGACCCGAATATTGATTTAGGTAATTATAAATTTAATTATTTGAAAAACCAATTAGATAAATTATCGATAAATGATTTAAAAGAGGTGATGTGTCAATCCAAGAATTTTTTTATAGAAAGAATAAGAAAGAATATTAAAAATATATGTATTTTAGGTTTAATTCAATCAGGAAAAACAAATGAGATTCTAAATTTGGTATATCTATGTATTAGATATTTAAGAATTCCAGTTATAATTATTATCCAAAATAAAACAAGTGGATATCAGCAATTGGATATTAGATTTAAAAATTTTATAAAACAACTCAACGATTTTAATTTTAAAATAAGATACATGAAAAATTTACAAAAAAAGAAATCTTCAAAAATTTTCAATGTTAAAAATCCAGAACCGGAGGTAATTATCGCATTATCTAATTATAAACAATTATTTAAATTACAAGACCATATTGATACTGTAAAATCAGAGAATAATAATAAAATATCACCATATGCTCTTTTCATGGATGAATATGATGAATTAATTAAATCGCGTTCCGATTTAGATGAACTGGAATATCTGAGTTTAAATGATAGAATTAAATTAGAAAAAGGGAAAAAAAAAATAGAGGAACATTCTGAATATATTTTAAAGAATTCAATAATTAATGTGGGTGTAACCGCTACACTAATGGCGGTTATGATGACAGATAATAATCTTAAATTAGGTGATATATTTAGTTTAAAACCATCGGAAAACTATGTTGGATTTGGAAATAAAAGAATCAATATAATAGATATAACCGAACATTTCACAATAATTAAAAATAAACAGACAATTCATATTAATAAATTGGAATATTTAATAGATGAAATTGATAGAAGTGTTGATATTGATACAAATAAAAATTATTCAATTACATTAATTAATGTATCAGACCTTTCTGAAACTCATAATGAAATATATGAAAGATTCAAGAATAATTTTACAGAGTGGAGTTGTGTTATTTTAAATTCTAAAGGAGATGATGGAGAGATAAGATGCAGTTTGCCAGAACAGGCATATTCGGACATAAAATATGAAACGGGAATTCATTCACTATCTATGGAAGAAACAAAAACTTATAGTATTGAGAAAATTGTCGAGGTAATACCCGAATGTTATAAACATACATCAAAACTCTCTAAAAAGGAAAGAGAATATTATAGATATATAATTAAATTTACTAAATGTTCTATTAGCGATATTATATCTAATTTATTACAATTTACCAATAAAATTGCCATAGTTAGTGGGAAAATGGCCTGTCGGGGATTGAGTTTTGTATCAAATGATTATAAAAAACATATTACAGATATGATTTATGTGCCTTCTAATTCGGCGTCATATACTAGAAACGTTCAAGATATGAGAATTTTTGGTAATTTTCCTATGGATGGATCAATTATTAATCTATTTACTAGTAGTCAAATTTATAATGAAGATATTAAAGGTTATATATCAAATCAAAAAGATATATTGATGAAGGGAGAAACTAATAAATCGTGTAAAGAGTTTTTAAAAAGTTATACATTTGATATAGATAATGTTCCTATTAAAAGATTGGATAGACCAGGATTAACAAAAGGTATTAAGTTTAATTCGGGAAGTAAATGGGGTATTCCATTAAATTTAACAAATTTTGAAAAAGCCAAAGAAGAATTAAATAATAGATTTAAAAACTATGATATTATCGAGTATTCATATCATGAAAAACATGAAATACCCGATGGACGAAAATTTATTCCTCGAAAGGTATCTAAATCTTGTAATAAATCTAATATGGCACATGAATTATTTAACAACCAATTCAAATCAATTATAAAAGATATGTTCCTTAAAATTAGAAGTAAAACAAAAGAAGATCCTAAGAGATATCATCGACACCACGTTTATAATAATTATAGAAATGGATGGCCTCTTCATAATCCTATTAATTTTGGAATTAATGAACGTAATATACCTGAAATTTGCTATTTAGGTATTGAAGGGGACTCCTATATAAATATTATAGTAAGAAATATAGAATTAGATATTAATAGTTTAGAGAAGTATAAAGGAACAAAAAATATATTATTGTTTTATAGTAGAGGATATTACAGTTTTGTTAAGTGTGATGAAGAAATATATTTTATGGATGATAAATATAATATATAATATTAAATATGGAAATAAGAGAAATTAAAACTACTGATTACTTAGAATACAAAAGAATTATATCGCAATTATCAAAAACAAAATTTAATGAAGAAGATTTTAAAATTTTTTTTAATTTATTAAATAAAAATCACAAAATATTTGTGATTGAATCCTGTAATAAATTATTAGGTTGTGGTACTATTTTAATTGAACCCAAATTAATACATAATATGTCTTATGTGGGGCATATAGAAGATATAGTGATAGATAATAGATATAGGAATAATAGTTTAGGTTATAAAATAATTAGTTTTTTAATTGAATATTGTAGCAAAGTAGGATGTTATAAAGTTATCTTGGATTGTAAAGAAGAATTGGTTAATTTTTATAAAAAAAATGGGTTTGAGGAAAATAATGTGGGTATGAGTATTTATTTTAATTAAAAATTTGTATTTAAGAAGTAATTAAAATTATTATATATATATGGATATCGATGGAGTAAATTATCTAACAATAGTTGGTGATATAAACATATTAAATATTATTGAAAAGAATGGTATAATACTTTCAAATGAAGAAGTTAATAATGATACAATTCTAATTTATCTAAAAGAAAACTATTTTGGAAATAATTGTAAAATAGAAAGGACAACTAAATCATGTTTAAAAATTACATTTGATTTTAGAAATATCCCGCCGAATAGTTATTTTGATTTGTTACTACAAAAATATAAAAAATGTTGGTTCAAGAATGAATATGTAACAGAAGATGGTAATTGTGGAATATGGATAGGAGAATACATTAATAGAGAAAAAAATATACAAATACGTAAATGGATAGAGTCTCCATCCAATGTAGATAGTGAATTATCAAGATTAGGACATGAACCAATGTAGATAATATTATTTATAAATAAAAATAATATAATTATTTAATGGATAAAATAAAAAAAAAAATCAGATAATTTAAAAAAAGCATATCCTTTATTTTATAAAACCATTTTTGTAGAACCTTGTATTAATAAAGATGATAATTGTCAATTAAAGTTATTTGTTAAATGGTGTGGTTATAATTATATAGATATTCTATTTAAATAGTATTTAATATTGAAATAAATGAAAATATATTCATTTTTAAGATTATCTAATAATTTAAGAAAATTTAATTTCCAAAGAAATTATTCAAGAAAAATAAAAACGATAACTGAAGAATGGTATATTAAAGAAAATAATTATTATAAAATTGGTTTAACTAATAATATAAATGATATAATTTATATTGATATTGATGATAATAATAAGTTTAAGAAAAATGAACCTATGGTTATAGTAGAGACAGTGAAGGCTGTGGGAGAAATAAATGCTCCATTTAATTGTAATATAATTGATAGAAATAATATGGAAGATATTGAGGTTTTTAATAATAATTTGGAGGATGAAAATAACTGGATTATCAAAATAAAACCAGATGAAAATATAAAAAATCCAGACGAAATTATTAATGACTTAAAAATAATTGAATAAATAAATTTATTAATTTAAGCTCTATTTGAATTTTCTCTCTGTGCTGTAAAATAATTAATAGTTCTTGGGTCTTGTGTTTGATTATATAAATCTCCAAGAGGGATATTATTTTTTTCGGGTATTATATTTCTACATTGATTAATAACAAATATAACATCCGATTTTTTTCTCCTATTTTTTTTAAAATATCCGTGATAATTAAGTATATTATAAATTATATCACGTAGATTTATTTTTGTTTTGAATTGATTATCTTTATTAAATACATTTTCATATAAATATTGATTATATCTATTAATATGAAAAGCTTTTTCAGATGTATATTCTCCTTTTTTATTTTTTTCTAATTTTTTTGTGGAAAATCCAAAATCATCCTTATTTTTTTCTAAATTAAGAAAATCCTGATAATATTCGTGGTCTTCTTTTATATCAGCATTATCCTTAAATTCCGAAGGAAGATTATTTAATCCCAAAAGTAATCCCCTCTTAAAGTTTTGTTTTACTTTTACAAGATTTCCTTTATATTCTTTAATAGTATTAAAAAATTGTGTATCTTTATCAATATTTTTAAATAATAAGTTATATAAATATGGCATAAAATCATTATAGGAATAAATACCGAGAGGCCAGTGAACCCCATTTATTTGGTCTATATTTGAATTTGTATTAAAATTAATTGATGTGTCAATGGGACCAGGTATATATCTTTTTTTTGTTTTAGTTTTCCCTTTGTCTTGGTATTTTTCCTCATTTATTCTTGGATATATTCTAAAATCAGTATCCATTTTATTTTTATGTAATTTCTGTATTTTAGGATTTACTCTATTGGTTAAAATATTTAAATTTTTAATTTGTTTTTGGATTTCTTTAATATTACTTGGTTTTGTGTTTAGTAAGTCCGATAAAGGTTTTCTATATTTTTCATATTCTTCTAACATAACAAATCCCGTTTTAATAAGTCCAGCTCTTCCACTAGATTGGGCCATTAAAATTTTAATTTTTTCATCTTTAAATTTAAATTCATTATCTATATCTATACGATTATTAAATTTTATTGGTTTATGTAATTCTTTTCCAAAATCGTTGTGTAGATAATAATTACAATCCTCGCACCAAAAATATTTTTTACCTTTAGTATCGTTTAAGCATTCCTCGCAAAAATATAAAGCTTTTTTGTTACATATTATAGAATATTTATGACAAAATATATTTTTAATATCGTATGTTCTCAATTTTTCGATATCTTTTATTATTTGAGTTCTTTTTTTCGGATATTTATTCGAGGCTTTTTCTAAAAAATGTATAGGTTTTAAAGTTCCTGAATATATATTCAAATCCATATCTTTTAAAAAACACGACCCGGAATGCCCCTGAATAATAAAAATTAAGGGTTCTAATGATTGTTGTTTACTTTTATTTTTAGTTAAACCTTTTTTAAATTTAATAATAGATTTTGAAACTAAAAAAGGGTTTACTTTTTTACTTTTTGTTTTTTTACTTGGACTTATTCTCTTTTTTGTTTTTACTACTTGAGAATAAGTTTTTGAATTAGTAATATATTTACTCATATAATATATTTATTTATTTTTTTTGAAAATTAATCATTAATCTTATACATATTTGTTAAATAGTTGACGCTAACTCCATCGTCGTAATAATATGGTTTTTGTTGTTCATCTAAAATAAAACCATTTTTTTTAT
>MDSY01081694.1_pt1 | contig 17560 bp, 13 predicted proteins | sample 811131 | NCBI WGS metagenome assembly MDSY01 (sample SAMN05326643, study PRJNA326480) | marine metagenome | isolation source: seawater | place: Atlantic Ocean: South West | collected 2010
CGAAAAAGTCCAGCGAATATCCGCTTTTGAAAATCCCGGTTAAAAAACTCGGGCTGGGTCACGACATCAGTTTTGCAAACGGTGATAGACTATGTTCCGCGGGGAGATCTGGGCCACGTCGCTCACAGAGCAAGGCGCGATGCTGCGAAGGTCCGCATCGAAACTCACCGCGCTCGCCGCGCGCATCGCGGCGCCCATGCGAGGCTCGGCGCCGTCCGCGTCGAAGCCCGCCGCGGCGGGGGCGCTCGCGTCTCGCGGGGCGGGATCCACGTGGGTGGGTGCCGTGGGGGGCGCCCGCGCGGTTTCCTTCGGCGCGCTCGTCGCACCCCGCGGTGGCTTCGCGCGTCCGCATCATCCATGGATCCACCAGCACCGCCGAAGCATCTTCATCCAGACGCAGACCACCCCCAACCCGGCGTCCTTGATGTTCATGCCCGGCAAGCCCGTGTACGAGGATGGCGGCACGAAGAATTTCGCAAACCCGCGAGAAGGGATGGCCAGCCCGCTCGCCAAGAAACTCTTCCTCATCGACGGCGTCACCGCCGTCTTCTTCGGCCAGGACTTCGTCACGGTCACCAAGAGCGAGGACCACGAGTGGGGAGTGCTGAAACCCGAGGTGTTCGCCGCCGTCATGGACTTTTACGCCTCGGGCGAGCCAGTCATCTCGGACGAAGCCGAGCAAGTCAACGCGGGCACCGCCATCCACGAGGACGACGACGAGATCGTGGCGATGATCAAGGAGCTCCTGGAGACGCGCATCCGCCCCGCGGTCGCCGAGGACGGCGGCGACATCGTGTTCAAGGGATGGGACGCGGACACCGGGGTGGTGACGGTCAAGATGCAGGGCGCGTGCGACGGATGCCCGAGCTCGAGCGTGACGCTGAAGAGCGGGATTGAAAACATGCTGCGGCATTACGTCCCGGAGGTGAACAGCGTGGAGCAGGAGGTGGAGGAAGGGGAAGGCATGGACCTGCTGGACATGGCGACCATGAACCGATAGGAAAGAAGGGACGCGCGCGCTTGTAAGAGTACATTAATTCGTTTGTTTACGTCGTTATTCTTCGTCGTCGGCGTCGCTCTGTTTGATTTCGTCGCGACGCTTAGCGCCAGCTTGTGTGAGGATCAGGTTCATGCTCGTCAAAGACTGGAACCAGTCACTGCCTTCGCCAACAACGTAAACATTCGGCCTCGGGGCATTTTTTCTCAGTTCAGTTTCATGCTGCAGGCCCCTACTTTCAAGTGCGCTGAATGCCGTCAGATTCAGATCAGGGTGCAATCTCTCATCGCTGACACTCGCTTTGCGAAACGCCTGTAAGTACCTGACGTAATCATCATACCTCGCGGGGTTGACCTTGGGAGTTTCACTGGTTCCGTCAGTTGGATCGTACAATGAGGGGTCATGTAGTCCTGTCGAGCACTTGAACCCAAGAATGTCCAAAGGAGTGAACCACCCGCAGTTAAGTCGCACCTTCTCTTCATGTGAGTGGTGGTTGTAATTTGTGTCGGGAGTCCACTCCAAATATTTGCCATCAACGACTGCGTTAACGTCAGCGCCAGCCGTGAGCAGTGCAACTACGGATCCCATGTCCATGCGTAATACGGCGGCGTGCAAGGGTGTCGCGAGGCGAGGCTTCTTTTTTCTGTTCACATCCGCACCCAACTTGATGAGCTCCATCACAACGTCTGTCCGTCGTTGCTCGGTGGCGATGAGCAGAGGAGTGTTTCCTCGGGCGTCATAGGCGTCGACGTCGGCTCCGGCTTCTACGAGAAGTCTCATCACTTTTGGCTGGCCGTACAGAGCGGCCAAGTGAAGAGCTGTATGCCATTGGAAGCGGTACATGCAATACATTCCGTAGTCCATATATCCCGTTTGGGCGTTCACGTCGTAGGTGCCCTCCTCAATCAAGGATTTGATCGCCGGAAGGTTGCCAGAGCGCACAGCCGTCTCGAGGGGATTGCTCAACGCATGATCCTCCCAAGCTATCCTATGACAGGAATTTTTTCCGCGTAAAAATTACGGAGGGTCTCCGGGCTCCATACCGCGTCCCTGCACCACTTGCTCACCTGTGCCAACTCGAGGGTATCATCGAGAGGTAAGTGCTTTGCGATCACCTCCGTCTTCAGGACCTCGGGGAGCTCGACTTCGAGCGCCTCGAGCACCGAGACCGAACCGCGCCGCATCAACGCCGTCATCAAGGAGTTGGCCGCGGCGGGCGCCTCCTCGTTCTTCTTCACGACATCGTCACGCGCCCTCTTAGGCGCCCTCTTCGGCATGGTGTGCGAAAACTTTTGGCGGGAGGCCTCAATCTCGCATCCGATCGAGTCATCGAGCTCGAGCCGACTGCTTTCAAAATTCGCCCCGACGAGCCACAACTTAGCGCGAGGCGGAGGGAGTCGGGGCACGGGGCTTCGCTCTTTTGACCGCCGAGCGATCTATCGGGGACTAGACTTAGCGTAATCCACCCCGTCACGATGACGCCGACTAGCGGCGCGGCGGTACTGACCCGCCGTTAGGAAAGGAGGGAAGACGGCATTTCATCGGCAACAGAAGAGCACCGTTGTCAACTCTGCCAAAAAAGGCGATGGTGAGGGTGGGACGGGGTACGCTGGGTCCGGGGGCCGCGCTGATCCTCGTCCTCGTCCTCGCCAGCATCGACGTCGCCGCCCCGCAGTACATGAGCGCGGGCGTCGAGTGGAAGGCCGGCGCGACGATCCCATCCTTCGCGATATCCGGCCGCGACGCCGTCGTCACGGTGCACGGCCAGAACTTTTGCCCCGGCGGGCCCCGGTGCGAGTACTGCGACTTCGATCCGCCGCAACAGCTGTGCGGGTTCTCGGGCGATGACGACGGCGTGCGGTTCCTGATGCGATACATCGACGCGTCGCACGTGGCGTGCGACGTCACCGCGGGCGAATCCTCCAAACTCCGCGGGTTCGCCTCCGCATCGTACTCGCAGAACAAGGGATCGGACTGGACGTACCTCGATCGCGGAGACAACCTCGCGATCGTCAACTGGGCGAACGCGCCGGTGACGCGCCGAGCGATCGCGCCGTTCGCACCCGCGGGCATGCCGGTGACGCTGCAGGGCGACGAGATGGTCCCAGACGGCGACGTCGCGCGCATGGGCTGCGCGTTCGACGGCGGCGCCGCCGTCGATTTATCGGATTCGAATCAAGCACAGCTGTCGTCGACGCTGACGCGATGCGAGGTGCCGTCGGGGGTGCCGTCCTCTGCGGTTATCGACGTCGCGGTCGAGCCGCTCGGGACCGCCGGGAGCACGCCGGACGGAGATAAACGCGCGGGCGCGTCGTGGGTACAAGTGCCGTGGGTCATCCCGTCGCGGGTCGTCTCGAATTCATTCGCCGCCGCCGCCGGGTCCGAACCCGCGACCGTAGAGGGCGGCGGAGGGACCTTCACCGCTGAACTGACCGTGTGGGACACGAGCTCGCACAGGGCGGACGGGGACGCGCGGGAGCGGCTCGCGGCGGCGTCCGCGGCGCTCGGCTGTCGCTTCGGAACGATTCGAGTCGCGGGAGTGAGGGACGTCGGCGCGGGGGTCCAATCCGCCCTCCGCTCGAACGTCGCCGGAGCGTTCGAGTGCGTCGCACCCGCGCTCGCGCCCAGGGCCCGTGGTCCACGCGGGTCCACACGCAAGGTACCCTTCGCGGTGGGCGCGACGCACGCGGAGGTTCCGTGGGTGGGAGGAGGAGGAGGATCTAGCGATGACCCGCCAGGTCTCGTCGTCGTCGCGGGATTCGCGGGTAGGTCTGGTGGCGCGGGGATCGCCGCGCCGGGTCCCACGTCCGCGCTCGTCGGCCGCGGTGGATCGTCCATCACGCTCGTGGGTTCGTTCGAGGGTTCGCGCGGGCTCGCGCTGCGGTGCGCGACCGCCGGACGGGGTTTCGATTGGGACTCGAGGAAGGGTTCTTCGGTACGAGCGGGTGAACACGAGTTCGAGTTCGAGCCGGATGCGCATCCCCGCGGGGGTTTCTACGCCCTCACCGCGTGGCCCGCGTCCGCGTCTGGGGTTGACCGGTGGGGACCCGGGCTGGCTGACGGCGCGTGGTCATCCCACGGCCCTGTGGTCTTTATCGTCCGGGAGGAACCGTCGGTGCTGAGTATTTACCCTGGCGCCGTCGCGACTGGTGGCTCGCACGCCAACGTCCCGCTCACCGTCGTCGGCGTGAACCTCCCGACGAGAGCGGGTACCTCCGGGGATGACGGGGGAGTCAACGACGCGTGGTGCGTCGGTTTTGGGATTGGCGGGTACGTCGCGGCGACTCCGGCTCGGCCGGTGTCATCCGCCGTGATGACATGTCCGCCGTTCGACTCGGAGGCTATCAACGCGTGGGCGACGACGCTGTCGCTGTCATCCAATTCGTCACCCAAGAACGAGGAAGACCGCGGTGACGATTCATCTTCCGGACCCGAGGCGTCCGGGGGTTCGAACAGTAAGGGTTCGGGTTCGTTCGTTCGGGTCGAGGCGGCTTGGCACGTCGGGGGTGATTTATCGCGCGGTGCTTCGCGGTCCAGCGTCGGCGTCGAGATCGAGTCGCTGCGTGTGCCCCTCGGTCCCAATGCCTTGACCCCGAGTGTTTTATCCGCGGAGGGCGGCGGCGTCGTCGCCGTGGTGTGGTCCGAGGGAGACAAGTCCGACGGCGATGGAAGCCTTCACGCCGGGTTGAGTTGTTCTTTTGGGACAATCTCAGGAATTTCTGCGAGAATCGTTGAAAACGTGGAGTGGAACGCGGAGGGAATCAGCGTGAAGACGCACAGGCCCACGTGCGTGGCTCCGTCCACGGGGACAAGGCGCGATGGTGTCCCGCTGCGTGTCACGTGGCGGTCCAGGGCGTCGCACCCGAGGGATGTAGTCGGGTACCTCGATTTCGTCGCCCCGATCGCGGTGAGTGTTCGCGGGTCATCTTTGGATTCTTCCGACTCGGACGATGCGAACGGTTTCGTGGCGGCTGCCGCGTGGAAGGCGTACCCGCCCGCGTTTACCAACAACGGGGGGTCCCTCACGTCGGTGCGCATCGAGCGCGGGGGTTTATCGGTGCCCATCGGATCCCCGACGCGGTGCGTCTTCGTCGTCCAGCACGGGGGCGGGTCCGGGGGTAAAGAGTCAATCGCGATCGCCGACGTGACGGGGAGGTCGTCGTCGACGATTGCCACGTGCGAGGTCCCGAGTCTCGGTTCGTTCCACGGCAACTCCATGGTCGACGACGTCACCGGCGTGGCGCTCGGGTCCGTGGCGCTCCTCGCGGGTGCGTTGGGGACGCATGAGCAACTAGAGGCGGCCGTGTCGACGGCGCTGGAATCGGCGAAAGTTTCCGTCTCGTGGGTCGAGACTCCTGTTGTCCACGCGGCGTCGCCGGGCGTGGCGGCGGCGACGGGCGGCAGGTCGATCACGGTCACCGGACGCGACTTTGGCGTCGCGGAGCGCGCGAGGGTGTGGGTCGGCACGATCGGTCCATTGAACGCGCGGTCCATCGATCCAGGGGATGATTCATCTTCTGATCACGGCGACGTCCTCGAATTCATCGCGCCCGCCGCGAACTTCGACGCTTTTGTACGCCCCGTGTCCGTCGGCGGCGTCGGCGTCGCGACGCGCTCAGGAATCGAACCGAGCACCCCAGGTTTGCGGTACGCGCGCGCGTACCGCTGCGACGTGGGTGGTGACGAATCGGCGTGCGTGGCGATGGCGCCGAGCGCGGCGGCGTCCACCGCGGGCGGCGACGTCACAACCGCGTTGCTCGCCGGCGTGTTCGACGCCTATTCGCCCATAGGAGATCACTCATCCTCATCGTCCACCGCCGGTCGCATGTGGACCGCGTCCGGTAAGCGACGCGTGTCACTCGCTTTACGAACCGATATCGTCGGACACCCTTCGTTCGCCACGTGGCGCGTCCCCGCCGTCTCGGCCAATCACGAGAGGGCGTCTGGCGGGTGGTCCTCAGTTTTTTTAAACCTCGGCTCGGGTGACGAGGCTGCCGGCCGACTGCTCGCGTTCGCGCCCCCCAAGACGTCTTCCAGGGGCGCCAACCCGCGGGTGGTACCCGTGGGCGGCGGCGGGATCGTGTGGCTCACCGGATCTGACATGCGACCGCCGACGGACGCACCGGAGGGTGCCTTGTTCGGGTGCGTAGTCGACGATTCCACCGGGAAAAAGATTGGATCGCTTCGACCGATATCATCCGCGCTCGCCGTCTGCGAAACCCCCGCGGTCGCCGCGCCGTCCCCCGCGCTCGCCGCATACGCCGGGTACGTGTACACCCTCGACGGGGAGTCAGTGGTCACGGACGCCGGCGGCGGGGGATTCGGGCACGACCGCGGGGAAGCCCCGCCCACGATTGCGGCGCTCGAGGGTGTTACGGCATACGCGAGCTCAACGCCCGCGGCAGTGCGGGGCGCGTGGGGGGGCGACACGCTCATCCTGGCCCTCACGCGCGACGTACACATCGAAGCATCCTCCTCGTCCTCCTCAGGGTCGGATGTTTCGTGGGGTTGCCGGGTGGGTACCATCGGTCCGATGGCCGGCGTGATCGGCGTCAACTCGACTTCATCGGGCTCATCGACCGGTTCACTACGCTGCGTCGCGCCCGCGTCCGCGCCGGGGACGTACCCGGTATCCCTGGCGCCGCACCCAGGAGGCTTCACGGACCCTAACCCTAACCCTAACCCTCTCACGGTGGCGTACGCGCCGGCGAGGGCGGGCGACGGGGACTCGCGTATGTATAGCGACTCTGCGTTGTTCGCGTCGCCGAGCCGCGTCGCCGTCGCGCCCGTCGGCGGGATCGGCGGGGGACACGAGCGGCGCGCGTTTGAAACGTTTCGCGTCACGGGAGGCGGCGCGCTCGTGTCCCTCGCGTTCGCCGCATCGGAAGCCACCGCGCGTGGATTGTCGAACGGCGGCGGCGTTCGTTGCGTCGTCGGCGGCCGGGAAACTTCCTCGCTTATCCGCTTGAACGACGAAGGCTTCGACTCACTTGATGACCGCCTATCCGTGTCGTGCGCGCTCGCGCCCGGGATCGTGCGCCCGGGGTTCACCACCGTGCACGTCGCGTGGTACCCACCAGGGACCGCCAGTGGGTCACACGTCGCCGCCGGATCGTCGAGTGTATCCGAGTTTTTTTCTTCGAGCCCGGCTGGTTCCGTGAGTGGATTCGAACGGCCAACGCTCCGATCGATCCGGCCGGAGATTGGCGTGTCCGCCGGGGGAGGCGTGGCGTCGATATCCGGTACTAACCTCGCGTTGAATGAATACCAGGACGCGCTCCGGTGCGTCTTCGGCGGCGTCGCGGTGGACGTAGGGTCAGCGGTCAGTTCCGCGCTCGTCCGGTGCGAAGTTCCCGCGAGTCTTCAAGAAAATGCGGGGAGAACTTTCGGTGGGTCCGAGCCGGTGGTGCTCTCGGTGGCGCCCTGGGCGGATGCGGGAACGGAGAAGGCATCGGACGCCGCGCACGCGGGCTCCCCCGATGCGGATGGATCCGTGTCGTCACCGGCGACATCGGCCAAATCCACCGCCGTGAATAGCGACAACGCTCTGGTATTCGCGCGCGTGCGTTCGAGGCCGTCGGTGCGTTCGACGCGGCCTGGGGTCGTGGGCGAAGCCGGCGGCGACTTTGTCACCTTCACCGGAAGCTGGTTAAAGTCCGCCTTAGGCGCGTGCACGTGCGAGTTTGGAAGTATCAAAAGTGTCGCGGCGTCGTCGTGCCGGGGCGGTGAGGCGCGATGTGTCGTACCCGCGATGCGCCCGCGGATCGGGGGCGTGCGGACCCGTCTCTGTTCGGACGAGGGCGTGTGCTCCGAGGGTGACGAGGACGCCGGCGAGAGTGGGGTGTCACTGAGCCAGCTGGACGTCGTCGCCGGGTTGGGGCAGGCGGAGAGCGTCATGCCGCCGATGGCTTCATCCGTCGGCGGCGCCGTGGCGATCGGCGCGCGCGTCTCGCTGCACGGCTGGGGCCTTCGACGCGACACCGCGCGAATCGACGATGGAGGAGGAGGAAAGGGAGCTAACGACGCGTTGTTGAGCGCGTTGGGCGCGATCGACGCGACGCTCTGCGCGTTCGCGACGGCGCCCGGCCTCGTCGCGCCCGTCCCCGCGGCGGCGTCGACGAGCTCCGACGATACCGGGAGAATCGATTGCGTCTTCCGGTCGCTTCCACCCGCGGGCTTCCACGTCGTGTCCCTGAGCTCGACATCGATGTCGAGCGCTTCTTCGTTGGGTGACGGTGACCACTCCGGGTACCGCGGCGGGGTGCAGATTTTGGTCCGTGGCGCCCCGAGGCTTCGAGCGGCGTCCCCCGCGCGGTCCCCCGCGACGGGAGGCGGCGTATTGTGGATCGCGGGCGGCGACCTGCACGGCGATTGGTCCGACGGGGTTGGCGGCGGCGGCTTCGGCGAGGGAACTAACCGCGCGTGTGCCTTTGGCGGCGTCGTCGGGGTCGCGGCGTCCGCGAGGGTCGTATCCTCCGCGCTCGTCTCGTGCGAGATACCTCCGCGGGGTGGACGCGGGGGCGTGAGCGGGGACGTCGCGGCGGCGGTTTCGCTGCTCACGCGCGGCGCCGACGATTCATATCCCGAAGGTGAATCAGACGGGTTCAGCGGGTTGGGTACCGACTCTGGGTTGAGTAGCGGCTCGAATCACTCGCTCGTGAGCGGCGGTGTGCTCTGGGTGGAGTACATAGCCGACGGCGCGGGTGTCGCGGATGGGTTTCCGATTAAACCTTCCAGAGGGCCCGTGTTTGGCGGCACGACGGTGACGATGCGGCTGTGGCGTGTCAGCGGCGGGTGGACGTTCGCGCGGGGGTACCGCGGCGCCGGGTGCAGGTTCGGTTCCGTGCAGGTGGCGGCGAGGTGGGCGAAGGGCGCGGATGCCGAGTGCGTGTCCCCATCCAGAGGGGTGTTGACGGCGGCGGTGGAGGCTTCGATCGTCGCGGATTGGAGGACGCATTCGTTCCTGCCGCCCAAGCTGGAACAGGACGGCCGCGTCTACTACAGGTACACAAAGTTTTAAGTGGCGGGAGTGTGTGAGCGCGTGGACTTGGAAACGAAATACGCTGCTCGCGCTAGGGTAAGAGTCTCAACACTCGAGTAATATACGTATAGCTAATTGATCAATCGTCGCGTCACCACGGTCAGTCTAGCGCTACCTACGACCCAATTGTGATTCGCGTCGGCCTCGGCGCTTTGAGCTGCCGAGGCGACGCGTTGTGAAGTACGCTGGCGTTGGACAGCCTTCGCTTCTCTCGCTCCCGCGCGGCGCCGTCGTCAATCAGCGTCTTTGCCAACGCGTTCGTCAAAAGGTTGAGCTCGAGCATGCTCCCCTCCAACCCGTGCCGTTCGAGGCGTACACGGAAGGCGTCCACGGTGATGTGCCGAAGCGCACGCTCCCGCTCGCCCTGCCGCTCCACGTACCCGTCCACCCCGCCGACCCACTCCGTCTCCAACAGCGCCTCCACGCACTCGTCGAGCCCGCGCGCTAACAACGAGTTGCCCTCCAGTTCCTGCCGCAGGTCGTCCAACGATAACCCGCCGACAAAGTTGACCACCGCCGCCGTCTCCGGGTCGTGCGTGGGGTTTAGACGTACGTCCCGCGCGGCGTCCGCGGCGGCGGCGGCGGCGGCGCGAAGAGCGTCGCGGCGGACCCGCGAGGGATCGTTTATAGTTTTGGATCCCACCGGCGCTTCGTGTTCGTACGCGTGCTTCCCTTCGCCGCTCCCTTTGCGGTCCTCGGCGCGGACGAAGCCGCGCGTGGTGGACAGCTTCTCCTGCGCGAGCACCGCGCGGAAGGTTTCGCCCGTTCTGCACTCGAACCGATCGTCGTCGTCGTCGTTCTTCTTCGCGGCTGTCGTCTCATTTCTGTTCTTCTTCTTCTTCGCCATTTCTTCTTCGGCGTCGACCGGGTCGTCCGAGTCGGATCCGCGTAGGATGTTGCGTGCTAACCTGCCGAGGAACCCGCCGCGTTTCTTGGGCCGACCTTCCCGCATCGCGTGCGCCAGCGAGTGCACCAGCATCGCCAGCGGGCCCGCGTCCACGCCGCTTCGCTCGAGCTGATTGCGGAGGCTACCGACTTTGAACTTGCGAAAGTCAACCGCCGCGTTCCCGGCTCGGATACGAGCCCTGAGCGCCGCGCGTCTCGCCGCCCGTCGCTCCCGTCGCTCCTCAGCCTTCGCTCGTTTCGCCGGGGTCATGCTGGACATCACGCTTCGAGAACCGGGCGAAGAGACGACGGATCCATCGAGCCCCGTCGCCATTGAGGACGCGTCGTCAAAATCATCACCGTCCGACCCATAAGCCGCCTCCCCGTACTCATCCTCCCCACCATCCTGGTTCAACAGGTACCGCCGCATGCCCGTGACCACGAAGTGCTCGTACGCACTCTCACGGATCGCCTCCTGTAAGCTCGCCACGACGTCGTCGTCGATGCCGTGCGCCGTGAGCCTCGAACGGAAATCCACGACGTTGAGGTCCCAGCACGTGCTCACCCGCGCCAAATGGTCCGCGTCCACGCGCCATCCCTCGCTCCGCGCCGGGTTACCAACCTTCCGGAAGTCACCCGACTTCCCCGCGGGGGATTCCTGGCCGTCGGGGCTGTAATACCGCGCCGTGCTATCGCCGTGAACGTCGTCGTCCGACCCATAAGCCGCGACTTTGGCTTTGGTTTTATGAAACGAAGGCGGCGGCGGGTCCGTGTCCACTTCATCGCTTCCCTCCGTATCGCTGCTGTCGACGCTGAACCCGAGCCTGGTCTGCATCCGCCGCTCGGTCGTCGCGTGCTCCAGCGCGCGCGTGAGCGCCGCGGGTTCGACGCTAGCGCCCTTCACCTGGTCCCTCAAAGCGTCGACGACTCCGGTGAGCCCGTCGAGGAATTGCTCCGCGTCGGCCATCCCCGCCCTCCGCCGCCGATGCACCAACGCCCGTAGTTTGACGGCGCACGTGTGGCGAATGGCGGTTAGTTTCTCCACCGCGGCGTCGCGCTCGATGTCGATGGACCGCTCCAGCGCGAGGAGCGACGCGCGTGTCGTCATCTGCGCCGCGAGTTCCTCTCGAAGGAAGGCGGCGAGCACCGTCGCCGCGGCTGATTTGGTTCGTGGATGGGGCCCGACGGGGCGCAGGGAGACGTCGGGGCACTCGCGGTTGCGCAGGACGACGATCTGTCCGGCGTCGCCATCGTTCGCGTGCTCGACGCTCCAGAGCGCCGCGTGGATGGGTTTCCCCCTCCACCCGCGCCGGCGCGAGCGGAAGCGCAGCCCCATGAGGTTCACGTCCCCTCGGTGCCTGCCGCTCGTCGCGTTGACGCGCGCGAAATCTGCGGCGCGCGCGACGTCGTCGACGAGTAAGTACCGGTCGCCCGCGGCCGGCGACCGGAGCGTCGCCCACCCTCCCCGCATGTCCACCACCACGCTCCCGACCAGACCCCCTACGTCGGTGGAGCCGCGAACCAGCGCGTACTCCGGCCCGGAGCTACTCGGGCCAGTTGTTGAATCGTTGTCCCCGTCGCGACCCCACCGCCCGTCGCCGCCGCCCGGGACGACGGTGAGGTTCAGGGGCGCGTCCGCGGAACACAGCACGACGACGTCGTGGTCGCGTATGTCCCTGACGTACCGGCCGGGCGGGAGGTAGCGAGGGCGGTCCGGGAGGCCCCGCCTCGGGCGGCCCAGCACCCCACCCATCTCAGCCGTGCGCGAGGGAAAATGCGTTGGTGAGGAACGAACGTCTTGGAACGTGATTTTGAAGTTTTGTTTTGGGAAGAGCAAATAGACCGTCAACCCATATATTTAACTCAACGACCGTTTGCCCATACGAAGGTAGCACTGAAGCAGCGCCCCTGAAAAAAAAACATCCAGCCGTGCCCTCCTCGGTGCCCTCGATCACAACGCACAGGCGCGCAGGGACGCACGCTCTCGACGCCCCGCACCCCACGTGGACGCGTTCCCGGCGAAACCAACCCGCGCGGCTCTTTCTTCGTAAGAACGAGAGACTCAGCGGAAGAGAGACTGTCGGAAGGCGCAGTCAGGGATACACACTCATCCGAAGGGGGGTGACGAAACAGGCCAATCAGGGTTAGAGAGATGAGCGAAGGCGGGCGCGCGGACACGAGCTCGATGCTCTTCAGCGTCCACAAGCACCTCCAGGCGCGCTGCGCGGATCGCAGCGCGGCCTACCTCGCGTGCAAGAAGAACGATCAGAACCCCGCGGCGTGCCTCGAGGAGGGAGCCAAGGTGACGGGGGGCATGCTCGACCTCCTCAAGGAGCTCAAGGGGAAGTGCCCGGACACCCTCAACAAGTACGCGCAGTGCATGGACTACAGGAGCAACCAGTTCACGAAGTGCAGGGTTGAGCAGGCGGCGTTCGAGAAGGAGTGCCCCATCTAACCATAGAAGGGACACGGGGAAGAGGAGGAGGGAGCCCGGGACACGGGGCGCCGATCCCGGGTTGTTTTTAGGTATCGATTCGCAGTCGCCCCCGCGTACGTGGGTAGAGTTTTGGTTAATCGGATGTATTTCTCGTCATATCGGATGCGACTCCTCATCTACGAATCGAGGACCCTCGCCCCGCCGGTCACCACGCGCTCCACGCTCGCCTTCTTCTTCACCATCTTGATGCACTGCAGCACGTCCCCAACCTTCACCTCCACCGAACCCCACCGCAGACTCACGCCGCAATCAGTCCCTTTGCCCACCGAGTTAACCTCCAACTTGTGCCGCCGGATGCTCTCGCACTCCAACAAACCCTCGTGCACGCACGTCCCGTCGCGCATCAGCCGAAACTTCTCGCTCCCGTCCAGACTCCCGACGTTAACCAGGCAACCCGCCACGACGTCCGCCTTGTTACCACGCCGGTCGCTCAGGTCGAACACAGCCCGCACCTCACCCTCGCCGGCGACGTCCTCCACCAAATGCTCAGGCGCGCGTTCCCCTAACAACTCCCCGACCGCGTCGAGTAAGTGGTATATAACCTTGCGGCCAATCACGGCGACGCCGGCCCTTTTCGCCTCGCGCTCCACCGCCTCGATGGGCTCGCGGACGTTAAACGCGAGGATCGGGCCGCCGATCGCCGCCGCTAACGAAACGTCGGACTCGCTCACCGGGCCCACCCCCATGTAAACAACCTTGACCCCAACCGCGTCCGAACCGAGGGTCAACACCGCGTCCCTCACAGCCTCCGCGGTTCCCTGGACATCCGCCTTGACGATGCAGCACAGGTCCGTGTTGTTTAAAGTATCACCGCTGGTATCGTCGGTGAAGGGGTCCAATAAAAGGTCGTCCTCGTCGTTCTTGGCGGCGTACGCGCCCACTCCCATGTCGCTGCACACAAAACACTTACCCGTCAGTACTCCAATCGCCCGTACGATGATTGCAAAATAAAGAAGCGTACCGGAGCTTGCTCTTCTTCCGCATCTGGTTAACAGCCTGCTTGCCGCGGGCGCCAACCGGCGCGTGCGTGTGCTCGAGCTCGAAAGTCCGTCCGTCGGCATCGGACGCGAGCGCGTCGAGCCTCGCGGCGGTCGCTCGCGCCTCCCGCGCCTGCGCCACGCGCCTCGCTCGGTCCTCGGTGGCGACTCGTTGGATGGGATCGCCCGCGTTTGGCACGCCGCGAAGGCCGACGAGCTCGAACGGTTCGGACGGGCCGATCACGTCTTTATCAATCCCGCCCGCGCCCGTGAGCTTACGCACGCGTCCGTACTGCGCACCGGCGACGACGGGGGATCCGACGTCCAGCACGCCGCGGCGGAGTAGGCCGGTGACGACGGCGCCGCGACCGGCATCCTTGCGAGCCTGTTGACAAAACACAAAACACGAAAACACGACGTCAGTCTAATCGCGCGTACGGAAATGAAAGGGAATGGAATACACTTACCTCCAAAACAACCCCGGATCCGTCGCATCCGTCGACTGGCGCGGTGAGGTTCATAGCTTCCGCTTCGAGGAAGAGCGCCATCTCGAGGTCCTCCATGCCTTGCCCGGACACTGCGCTGACCTCCACGCACTGCACGTGTCCGCCCGATTGCTCCAGCGGGATCCCCGCGGAGATGAGCTGCGTCCGGACGCGTTCCGGGTCCGCTCCGGGCGCGTCGCATTTGGTGATCGCCACGACGTAGCGGCAATTAGCCGCTTGGATGTGCGCCGCCGCCTCGCGCGTCTGCGGCATGACGCCATCGTCCGCGGCGCACACCAGCACCGCGACGTCCGTGCACCGCGCGCCCCTCTGTCGCATCGCGGAGAAAGCCGCGTGCCCCGGCGTGTCCAGGAAGGTGAGCTCGCCGCCGTTGGAGAGGGCGACGACGAACGCGCCGATGTGCTGCGTTATTCCGCCAGCCTCCCCCGCGGCGACGGACGCGCTCCGCAGGGTGTCCAGCAGCGTGGTCTTGCCGTGGTCCACGTGTCCCATCACCGCGACGACGGCGCGTCTCGGTGGATCGTTCGAGACGACTTTCGAGTGTGCGCTAGATGCCTTTCCGGAGTTTCCGGAGTGTTCTTTGACGACGACGTCGACGTTTAGTTCCATGGCGACCAACTCGGCTAGGTCGTCCGATACCACCTCCTCGGCGCTCGCGAGTGGCTCGCCGAGCTCCACGAGCACCTTCTCCACGCGCTCCGTCGTGGTCTTGAGCGCCCTGGCGACCTCGGCGACGGTGGAGCCGGAGAGGATCTCGATCGGGCCGCCGGGCGCAGCATCCTTCCGCGTTCGTTTGGCTTTGGCTTTGGCTTTGGATCTCTGGGTATCCCCGGGGACGGGCGAGTCGGCACCTTGCTCGAGCTCCTTTTCCCGCGCCGCGAGTGCGGCGAAGCGATCGGGGAGCGCCATCTGCGAGCTCGGTTTCTTCTTGCGGGGACCCTCGAAGGAGGACGACGGCTTCTTGGCCGGACGGTCGCGCGACGATCGATCGACGTTACCACCCTTTCCATCCTTCATCCCGTCTCGGCCTCCACCTCCGGATCCCCCGCCCCCTCGGCCGCCGGATCCCCCGCCTCCCCCGCCCGGCTTACCGCGCCTCGCGCGGCTCTCGCCGAGGATATCCCGCGCGTCCCTCCACGCGAACGTGGTCGACGCGAGATGCCGCGAGGACCCGAGGGATGATTGGGCGTCGTTCGTTACGATGCCCCATTGCCTGGTGCCGCCCGTCACCCCGAGTCGGATCCGATGCCATCCCGTCGGGGGAACCGGCGGGGACGGCGCGGTCGCGTTCGCGAGCGCGACACGCACCGCGGCGATGAACCCGCGTCGCATGTGACGAGAGACGCTTCCTCCTCTCGCGCCCTCGGCTCTGAACGTCCCCGTTGTTAGGGCGCGTTCGTAGATTATTTCGCGTGAACACACAGGCGATGTCTCGCAGTGATGATGGAGGGAATGGGGTGGCACCGAGCTATGATATGAACCTATCGCGTTGCAATTACACGAGCAGGTAGCGCATCTACGGATCTATTCACAAACCCACGCGGCGGTCATCGCGGAAACCTCCTCGCGTCGCCGGCAATGTGCCCGCGACACCTCTCGCGCGTGTCCACAGTCCCATCGTCCCATCACTCATTCCTGGGAAAAAACACGCACGGCCAAATGAGGCTGGCTCCGCCTCTCTCCCTTCGCCGCTCCGGACTAAGCCCTAACCTCGAAAAACACCCGCCGTGTGCGGCGTTTACTTCTCGAGGACGGTCATGAGGGGCGGGACCTCCTCGGGCTTGAGGGGCGGGTACTCCACCTTCTTGCGGTTGCGGTCGGACGGGCGGTGCTGTGGGAAGATGGGAAGAGGGGTTGAAATGGTCAGCCTCTGGTGGGGTCACTCGGCGGGCTTGTTCGGCCCTAACGCGCGGTTCTGAGAGCCGGGACGCGACGCGGTACGCCGCGGTGCGACTGCAGCGAATGATTCGCGCGTGGAAGGCGCAGATCCGGGCCCTAAACCACGAATCCCGCGCGCGCTTTCCCTCCGCGCGTCGGTTTCAGGGTTTAGGGCCAGTCTCTTTGGATAGAATCCCAGTGTGAAAGTGAAGAGGTCGCGGGGTATTCGGCGCGCACCTTCTTGGGGCGGGACTTGGTGTGGTGCTTGGTGGCCTTGGGGTTGACGTGCGTGGCGGCACGGACCACGAGGCGGACGGGGGCGCCGATGGAGAAAGCCATGTTACTACTCGAGACGTGCGTGTCTGGTGAAGTGATTGAGCGACGGTCGGAAGATGGGGGCTTTTTCCGTGTGAAAGACGTGTCCCGACTCCGGCTCGATTTTTCCCCGGCGGCTCGGCCATGATTTATATGGTCGATTTAAACCAGGATTAAGGGTTAACACTCCGCGCGTTCTGATTGGCCAAATTTGAGGCGATCAATCTTCGATCTGCGCTCACTGGTGGCTCAGTGAGCCCCGGGCGTGGGTGAGAGGGACGAGTCAATCGGCTGGTTCCTCGTCCTCGCGCTGACGTCCGCTCACTGCCCCGGGCACGCGCGCGTCAGCACACCGCTCCGCGCTCTCCCCAAAGTAAGAGAGATGGCCGCCGCCCTCGGCTCCGCCTTCCAGCTCCGCGCCGCCGCGCGCCCCGCGCTCACGCGTCGCGGGAAGAAGACCTCCACAAAGGCTCGTGCCAGGGCGACGCCCGTCCGCGCGGCGAGCACCGAGCCCAAGATCGAGAGCGTCGCCGCGGCGGTCCCCTCCGATGCCTTCCTCCCCGAGGGCCTCTACTGCGTGGACAACACCAAGACCGTCCGCAGGAAGACCAGGTGCGTGTCGTTCGCGTCCACAACCACGCGCCCTTCGTCGCCACAGCTGCGGGTGATTCGACCCACGCACGCCACAGCTGTGCCAACCGGTGCAGCAGATTTTCGCGCTGAAGGACCCGCCGCTGACCGCGCCTCGCATCCCCGATTCGACCCGACAGGACCGTCACCATCGGCGACGTCAAGATGGGATCCGATCACCCCATCGTCCGCCAGACGATGACCACCTCCGACACCCGCGACGTCGAGGCCACCGTCGCCGAGGTACGACCCCCATCCCCCGCCTCGAACACTCACGAAATATCCCGCGCTCTGGTAGGATAAGGAGGGGGCGATATCCGTCGGGTGCCGCGGCGTATCTCGCTCGCGGCACTCGCGCGGGGCTCGAATTCGACGCCGACGACGCGGGACATCGCGGGAAACACCGTTGGGACGCGACAGAGCGCGTCCCGTGGCTGATCACGCGATGCCCGCGCGGACCCATCGCCCCCGCGCCGTCGCCCCCATCCGACCATCTCTTCTCCCCGTCCCACCCGGTTTTTACCCACCGAGTGGCGAATAAATTGCCAAACGACTCACCCCTCGACCCCACACTCCCACACACACACAGGTCAAGAAGTGCGCCGATGCCGGCGCCGAGATGGTCCGCATCACCGTGCAGGGTATGATGGAGGCCAAGGCGTGCGCTGAGATCAAGAAGCGCCTCGTCGCGGATGGATACACCACCCCCCTCATCGCCGACATTCACTTCGCGCCCAAGGTGGCCTTGATGGTCGCCGAATGCTTCGACAAGATCCGAGTCAACCCCGGCAACTTCGCCGACGGACGCAAGAAGTTCGAAGACATCCTCTACGA
>MDSY01098624.1_pt1 | contig 17560 bp, 9 predicted proteins | sample 811131 | NCBI WGS metagenome assembly MDSY01 (sample SAMN05326643, study PRJNA326480) | marine metagenome | isolation source: seawater | place: Atlantic Ocean: South West | collected 2010
CTTGCCCCGCCGCCGCCGCCACTTTTCTTCTTCTTCTTCTTCTTCTTCTTCTTCTTCTTCGAGGACGCGGATGTGCCTGTGATGGAAGGTTGAGGTTGGGTAGTGGGATTAGGTATTGTATGCATAGGTACAAGTTGTACAGTCGTGTCAACCGAAGCGAGCGGGGAAGACATTTTAGATCAATGACGTGTCGACATTTCCGTTATGATGTCTCCCGACGGGCCGCGGCAGTCGGCTCATGGAGACGACGACTCCTGAGACAGCGGTGGAGCATCATTTTCGCTTATATTGTGCACCGAGTCTCGTCACCCGCGCTTGGATGCTCGGTGGAACACAGGTCTTGCGGAGGTGGGAGGCCGCGGATCTGACATACCTCGCGAAACATTGTTGGCGGCGGCAACGACCGGTCGCCCGCTGGTTTTATCACCGCTGCTGTCCAGTAGGCCGAGCGCCGCGAACATGGACATCGCGACTGACGACGTGCACACTACAGTTTTCGCCGCTGACACTCCGTGAACGCTCGAAGGCGCTCAAGAGTACGCGGCGGCGGCGCTGCAATGGCCACGCTCGAAGAATTTTGGCCTTTTTGTCGACCTGAGTTTGACGCCACAAGTCCAAAATTGTGATTACAACACCCCGCGCGGGGGTTGGGTGAGGCAACATGCGCACCCAGCGTCCTGTCCCGACGGACCAGACGTCCGTTCTGGACGCCGTGGGCGTGGAGATCGTGGCGATCGTCTCCCCCGTGTCGATATGCATGCTGTTGTGCGTGGTTCTGGTGCGGCTTCTGCGCGTGGACGGCGACGACGCGACTGCTGAAATCCAGGGCGGCATCGCGAGCGCGGCGTACCAGGAGGATTCCACTGATTCCACCGCTACGAAAGCGGGCGGTGCCCTCCTGAACTCCGCCATCTTCGTGTTGTTCATCACCTGCGCCACGTTCGGGATATTCTTCCTGTTCAAACACAACTGCACACGGCTGATATGGGGCTACATGGGATTCAGCGGATTGCTGATTTTCGGCGTCCTCGGCGCCGTCGTCGGCATGGAGGTGCTTCAGAAACTCAACATCGCGATTGACATGATTACGTTCACGTTCTGGACGTGGAACTTCTCAATAGTCGGTGTGCTGGTGACGTTTTTCGGCGGACCAGCACCGCTGGTCATCAAGCAAGGGTACTTAATATTCATTGGAACAATAGTCGCGTTTTACTTCACGCGCATTCCGGAGTGGACCACGTGGACGTTACTCGTCGCCATGGCGCTGTACGACGTCGTCGCGGTGCTGGCGCCGGGCGGCCCATTAAGGGTGCTGGTGGAGTTAGCTCAGGAACGGGACGAGGACATTCCAGCACTGGTGTATTCGGCGAGGCCGGTGACACGAAGTCGAGGCGCTAGAATGGGGGGGGGCGTGTTGGAGAGCGTCATGGCGAGCGCGGCGCCGGTCGAGCAAGGGGGAGGCATGGACTCTGCTTCCTATGGAAGCGTCGACGATGGGGACGGGGTTGCAGGCGAACGTGAGCGGTTGATAGGCAATGGGTCTGGAGAAGGGTCATCTATGGAAAGGAATGCAGAGGGTTTATCCGAACCCTCCGCGTTCGCGCTCCCTGACGCTATTAAATTAGGCCTGGGTGATTTTATTTTCTACTCCGTGTTGTGCGGCCGCGCGGCGATGTACGACATATTCACCTGCGTGGCGTGTTACTTCGCGATAATCGAGGGGCTGATGGGTACGCTCATGTTGTTAGGGTTCGCGAAGAAAGCACTTCCCGCGTTGCCCATATCGATCGCGCTAGGAGTGGTGACTTATCTCGGGTGCCGGTTCGCGCTGGAACCAGTCGTACAGCAATTCGGGTTGAGGGGGTTGGTCTTTTAGAAGAAGCTTATTAGGATAGATAGCTAGTATTAATACACATCAATACACTATGTAGTATTACTACATACCTTTAGTACTAGCAACAGCCCTCTTAGCCGTTGATCTCGCGATAGCGGACCGTCTGAGTGCGAGTACGGCAACCGCAAGAGACACGTTCAAGCCAAATTTTCGCTGTCTCCTGTCAAAACTGAAAAGACTTGACAACGCGAATTCTCGAAATCTTGAAAGCTGACTCACGTCGCGCCACTGCTGCCCGCGCCGCCGCGCCATGGCGACCTCCGGTATTTTCGAAGATACCCCAGCATGGGAGGCTGGCTTGCGCGTGCACGAGGCGGAAAACAAGTGGCTGCTTCGCGAGACTTTGGCAATGCTGTCAGCGTCCAAATGTTACGCCAAGAGTCTCGAGGGGCGCCCCAACGCGTTCGACCTTGGGGTGGACAGCCTGGGGGGCGTCCTGGGCGCTTTGACAAGCGCGGGCGCTGGCGCAATTGCGGCGGGAATAGAAGGCATAGGTTTCGACGACGACATGAACGGCAACGGACGGTCTGGCTCAGCGTCAGCGGAGGCGAACTTCGCGGCTGCTTTGGAACGAGTCGGTTATCATTCCACGACAACGGCTGACGAAGAGATGTCCGCGCCGATGGCCGCCGCGATAGGTGCGCCATTACTCACCCCCATCGCGGACACTCTGCGTGCTGTGGGCATGCTCCGTGAATCACTCGGTAGAAGAGTGCACAACGCGCTGGTGGGAAACCTCCAGGCGTTTATCGATGAAGACCTCGGTGCCGTAACCACGATGAGAGAGCGGTACGGCGTGGAAAAAAACAACTGTGATGCCGCGCGTTCTCGGTACCTCGCGTGCAAAAACAACCAACCCTCCGCGCAGGCCAAGGCGGCGAAGGAGCTGGCAGACACGAAGGAGTCGCTTGAAGTCGCAAGAGCGCGAGTCAGCTTGGCGCAAGTCGCCCTGGAGGGACGGAGGAGGTACGTGCTCCTCGAATCCGCACGGCAAACCACGTTTGAGCTGAAACGGTTCTTCACCGAAGCCCAAGCCGCGGTGTCCGGCATCGAGCAAGAGCTTCGTGACATGGAGGAATACGAGATGGCATCTAGGGCCCAGGCGGAGATGAAGATGGAAAGCGCCGCGAGAACCGCGCAGATGGCTTTCGATGGCCTGGCGGAGGGAACCGGGGACACGGTGAACGGCGGCGGCGGCGAGAGTCTTGACGACGAGTGGGACGAAGTTACCGGCGACTCGGCGACCCCATCCGTCGCCGTCGGTGAGCCTGCGAGTTCTCGAAGCGTAGCAAATGGAATGAACTCAGGCCGCAGCGCGGATCTCGGAATCAGGCAATCCCTGGTGGCGGGCCTGGAAGCGTTGGACAAACTCGGAAAGAACGCTTCCGGGTCGCTCGGCGTTGGCGCCATACGCAAAGGGTACCTCACCGAGCGCAACCCGGGGAAGTTCGGGGGGTGGATGCGAAGGTACTTCGTGCTGGATGGCGCCGGGCGGTTCTTCGTGCACGGCAGGGACACGACGGGTAAAATGAACGGGAAGAAGGCGATTGAGAGCTCGACTACTGGGACCTCTGGTAGCGGTTCCACAGGTCAGCAGTCAGACAAGGGTAACAGCTCAAGCTCCCGAACGCCGACGACGCTGCGCGGCATAGGCGCTGGGATAGGCGCTGCCTTTTTCAAAGCCGCCGTCCCAGACCCGACTGGTCATCACGGGTACGGCAGTGCTCCCTTGGAGGCTACTGATGACGCCGTGTTGGCGACTGATTTGACTGTCTCCTGCGTCAAGCCCGGAAGCGATCCGAGTGACAAATCCGACAGAGCGTTTTGCTTCCGTGTCATCTCGCCGTCCGTGTCGCTCACGTTGCAAGCGGAGTCGCAAAAAGAAGCGAACGAGTGGGTTTCCGATTTACAGGGCGTGATCGCAGAGCTTATCGTAATGGGACCGAGGAACCCCCGGTTTCCGGGAAAGGGTAGGGGAAGCAAGGGAAGCAGCACATCGAGTGATACCCGTTCGTCTTCTGGCCAGAAAAACTCTCAACAACAGAAAATCTCCAAAACTCGTTCCAGCCAAGAAATTTGCAATGCGCTGGCCGGCGTGCCGGGCAACGATAAGTGCGCGGATTGCAGCGCCAGGGATCCGGACTGGGCGAGTTTGAATTTGTGCGTCATCGTGTGTCAGCGGTGCGCTGGCGCACACCGACACTTAGGTGCGCACGTTTCGAAAGTTAGGAGTTTATCCCTGGATCTAGACGCGTGGACGCCTTCGATGGTGGCTCTGTTCCAAAAGACTGGAAACGAACGCGCAAACGACTTGTGGGAAGCAAAGCGACGCGACGGAACCGTGGCGCCCAAAGTTTTGAGGCTGGAAGCGGCGATCAAGGAGGGCAAGGACGAACGGGGGTTGTCTGGGAAGGAACCTGAACATCCGCCCCCGGTGGCGTTTGATTGTGTGTCGAGCGAACAAGTGTTGGAACAAGTTACACGCAAGTACGTGCGACGAGAGTTTGTGAAACCCGCGACTATCGCGACGCCGACGTATTCACAAGCCGCCGACGCTTTGGATGTTTCTTTAGGGCTGGAGCGCGTGGTGCGGTCTAGTATGGATGTACGTGATGCTGAGAAAAATGCTGCCGAACTCGCTGACGGGCTTTTGGAAGCCGTGCAACGAGGGGAACAAGCGGCGGCGCTCGTACAGCTGCTTCTTATGCACGGAGCGAGCGTTTCTGGGAACGGGGACGACGTTCGTATGAGCATACAGTCTGAAGACGATGAGGGCGGCCCCGGGGGCGGGGGGGATAAGTTTCTTCAGTCGGGCATAGCACGTGTAGCGGAAAAGGCTGGGTGTCCTGTGGACGGGAGCGTTTTTGCGCTGCTTCGACAGGCCGCGGAGACACAGAGGTAGCGTTTTAATGGAATCACTAACACCTCATTTTCCATTAATAAAAACCGAAACACCGAAATCGAAATCTCACTTCGCGATGTCCGCCTTGGCGGCGGTCCGGATCGCGCCCGCACCCGAAAGGCGCCATGTGCGTTCCTCGATACGTGGCAAGGCCAGACGTGTGGCGGCGACCTCGGCGTCGGTCCCAGCGTCGGGAGCGGAACTCCTCAGTTCTATCGAAATTGATTCGCCGGGATGGTCGGGAGGCTATGGTACCGGGGGAAAAGTCTGGAGCTCATCGCGCGTGTTGTGCGACTTCCTCGTGGACGTCGCCGCGGGTGTCGAGGACTGTGGCGGTTTCGAGTTTCAAGGTGCGCGTGTCGTAGAGCTCGGCTCGGGAACGGGCGTCGTGGGCATCGCGTGCGCCGCTCTTGGTGCCTCCACGGTGGTGCTCACCGATGGAGGGAGTAAATCTCTGCTCAAGCTGTCGGAAGAAAACGCCGCGAAAAATATAGGGAAGGCAAAAACAATCGACCCTGAGGCTACTACCATGACTGTTTCCGGGTACAAATGGGGACAAAGTCCGCTCCCCGCGAAACTCGCCAACAGCGCCCCGTATGAACTAATAATAGGAAGCGACTGCACGTACGCGGTTGGGGGACACGGCGCGTTGTGCGACGCAATTGTTGACCTCACAAAGTGCGGCGACGACGACGAGAAAAACGAAAAAAACGATCCCTCGAAAAATGAAAAAAATGAACCCTGCGTCATCCTCGCGCACCAGCACAGGACGCTCGCGGCGGCTTTGGCAGGCAGGGGCAGCAAAGGATGGGGCGTGGACCCCAACTTGACGATGTTCATCGAAACCGCGAAGAAACGAGGGTTGAAAGTTGAAGAAATTCGCGTCACGAAGTTAGCTTGGCACGGCTTAAGAAACGTAAGCGTCTTGTTGGTGACGCGGCGGGCGAGAGAAGAGGAAACCACCAGTAGTACTTGAAACTTGAATTGCACTGAGTATGTATTAGTATATATTAGTATGACATTGAGTATGTATGTAGCCATATATATCTATTGCGTATTGGTTTTCGGACGGTGTATCATGCTCTCTATCCCAATAGAACTCTTTCAATCACTCCCCCGCGTCATCGCCGTCCAAAAAAAAGTCGACCCTTTTTCCCGAGCGCAGGTCGAAAATCTCAACCACCGCACCCGGGCCTCCGTTCTTTTGCCTCTTCGCCACAGACGTCCTGACGTCGTCCAGAGACACGAACAGCGACGAGGCGGGTGGAGGTCGTGTTTCTGTGTCTGCATTGTGCTTGGATTGTAGTCCAAAGGATTGTGACATCGACATTGATGTTTCCGTTTGCTCCACCGCCACCCGGCGCGCGTTTGTTATCTCCTCCGTCACCCCGGCGCCCAGCCCGGCGGTGGTCCGGAGCCACCCTATCGGGCGAAGCGTGTTCGCGGCAACTGAGTTTGATTTCGAAGTCATCACAGCTTCCCGATCTTCACCCTCCAGCCACGTTGCTAAGTCCAAAGCCTGGCCCTGCCATGGCTGCAGGAACGCCACAGCGGCGCGCCAAGCGTTGCTTTCTTCGTTTTCACGTTTCGTTCGTGACCAGGCCCCGAACAGAATCCCAAGCGTGGGTTCGCGCGTCACCCCAGGCGCCAGTGCGTTCTCGATGCCCTGCGTGAACTGCATCAGCGCGTCTGGTAAAAAGCGGACCACCTCAGGCACGGAATTAATAGTAGGAGTGCGGTCCGATGTTGTTCCACCGTTGTTGCCCAACGCGGCGGATTCCACTTCGCCGTGCAGCGCCTTCGCGACGGCGCGCGTTTCGGCGAGAAACTCAGGTTCCCAAAACCGGGTCCCGTCGCCGTGTCCCGGTCGTATGTCAAACGCGTCTGCGAGTTCTTTGCGTTTCGAGGCGGATTCCGGGGTGTTCGGTGCCCATAACGACCAACGCGAGGTGTTCGCTTTGAGAACCGCGGACGTCGCGGCACGGGCTGCTTCCATCTCCGCAGCCTCCAGCGCTGTTTGCGCCGCCGCAGCGGACGCTTCCGCCGCCGCTGCCGACAGTTGCGCCGCCGAGGTTTGCGCTTTTGCAGGCGCAGCTTTGTCTTTGCCTTTTTCCAACTTTGAACTGCTCGTTTGTTTCGGAGGCGTGGAGGGTACCTCACCCGGCACCCCAACGTCCGCCTTAACCGCTGCAACTGCTGACTGCTTACTGCTCGCCGCAGGTGACCACCTCAGGTCGGCGACGAACCCGCGCGGCGGCGATGAACAGTTTGCGTTGATTTTTTTAAGCTCCGCAGGGGAGTACGACTGGACAGACTGTTTGTCCATACGTTTTGAGTCGGGGGCGGGGCAGGGGGCCAGGGCGGTTGTGCGGGGCGTGATCGTGACATCCTTGGCGACTTCTATGCCGCGTACGGTGGCGGTACCCGCAGTTTCGTGACCACCACGTTTCGTTCTGCTCGCCTCCGTCCTCGCTTGAAGTTCCCCGAGTTTTCGTTCCAAAGTCGCCTGCACCGATGCTTTCTTTCGCGCCAACTGTGGGTCCACAGGTTTGGCCTCCTGGGGGACATCGTGGTGCAGGTCTCTCGCAACAGACTCGGGTTCTTTTTCATTTGCGTAACGTGACTCGTCCACTGGATACGATATAGAGTCATTCGTCACGACAGGTTCCCGTGTCCGTGCTTCCCCGAGCGCGCGTTTCGAGCGAACGCGGTGGGTTCTTTGGTAATCGACATCAGAGGGCGATTCCGACGTGTCACGTGGCACGTGCCCATGGGTGTACTCGTCACCATACGCCTCGAAGTTCGATTCCGGCTCCACCTCGGCCACAGGGAAAGGAACGCTCCACCCTGGAGGGGGGCGTGGAAGGTTGCCCCATGCACGTCTGCTCCCAACATCCCCACCCCCGAACCGAGATCCCCGAGCCTGGTGATCCCACCCCAAACGGGGTGGGGAAGCGGGGTACCGCCACTCACCACCGCAGTCGCCGTGACCCCATCGTTCCCATAGCCGAAGAAACGGATTGGGTTGGGTCACGTCCAGGTGACGGAGCACCACGTTCGGCTCCTTCATGCGCCCCACCGACTGGGGAGGCGGGAACAATTTGGCGTGTTAACATCAGATCCTCGTTTTGGCAAAACGTGACAAGTGTAGCTTTAGGCATTGTTAGGTGCACGTGGCGTTCGCCGCGATGCTGCCGCCCTTCGACTTCGCGGGCGATCTCGTGACCGAGCCCTTCGTGTTCGAGAAGGAGATCTCTAGTGATGAGTCCTTGACCCTGTCTGACGTGAGGGCGCTGAGCACTAAACGCCGAACGCTGTGCGCGTTCCGAGGCAATGCGGGTACTCCCGAAGACGTCGCGGCGCGGTCACAAGCGGCGGACGAGTACGTCCCGCACCTCGAAGCTTTAGTGTCGCGGATCGAGGAGTTCGACGTCACCGCGGACCGCCAAAAGCGCTTCGCGTTCACTTGGAACAGCCCACTGGAAGGCTTGGGGAACACGTTCAAGCTTAATGACATAAAACAGGAGCTTGGCATGGCGTGGATGTTGCGTGCGGCGGCGAAGCGCCAAGAAGCCGTCGTCGCGGTTGATGAACGACCGAGAGCGTTGGTGGGACCGGCGAGGCACGAACAGGATGACGACCGGTTAATTGTAATTGGAGGAAGCGTTTTGGACACGCCTCCTCCTGAAACTAATAAAACACAAACCAAGGAAGGAACGCCGAAGTCGCCCGGCCCTGTTCTCGGCGAATCCGCGCCTCAAATCGCGACCACCCTGCGCGCCGCGGCTGGCGTGTACAAGCACACCGCCCAAAACATCCTGCCCCAACTGAAAGACACACTCGACGGCGAGCGTCCGAACGAGTTATTAGCCTCGATGGCAGAGACCATGAGGTTGCTTTGTTTAGCGGAAGCGCAAGCGGCGACGGTTCGAAGGGCGGAGGAGCGCGCCACCGTGAATTCGCTGTTGATAAAACTGCACCTCGGTGCGTGCGACTTGTTCAGCGCGGCGGACAAGGTGTTGAACGACCACGTGTCCGATTTTAACCGCATTTCTAGGAAGTTGCAAGCCTGCATCCTACTCGGTATATCCGTGCACCGAGCGAGGGCGTACAGATGCGCGGCGGAGGATGCGTTCGCGGCTGACGAAATCGGCGAAGCCATTTGCCTTTCCGACGCGGGAATCAAACATTTGGAAAAATGCGTCGTCGCCGCATCCGAGTCGGTTCGGTGGAAAGCCGCGATTTTCGAGGAGATGGAGAACTTGGTGTCATCTCGAAGCGTGTACCAAAAGGAAAACGAAGTTGTTTATTTCCAGAAAGTCCCGGAAAAACCAAAGTTCAGGTTGCCGGAGGGGAAAGTAATCGTCAGCGAGATTGAACGCAAGGATGACCCTGGAGGACAAACGCTGTTCACGAATGACAAGACGGACGATAAGACAGTTTAAGTGGCAACTACTACAACGCTGCAATAGTAATACACAATACTTTACACTAAATAGTCACCTAACAGCACACCCAATACCTGTTTTCCCAAATCGTTTCCTTTTTGCTCCATCCTCTCAGCTCTGACATGGATCGCATTTCGTACCGCGCGGGTGGCGGCAAGCAGCAAAACTGCTTCACGTTTTCAACCGGGCCTTTGTCAAACGCGTACACGTTGGCTGGGACGTTCTTCAGGTACCGTATCTTCTGTTTACTCGCTATTTCCCACGTAGTTTGACCGGTGACCACACAATACACGTGAAACCCGCAAAGCCCGCCGACGAACAGGATGAAGATGAAGAGGAAAAAACTCATAATCACCGGGCCGGCGTTTTTGGAGAAAATCTCATCCCACGTGTCGTAGTACCGAACGCCGGTGTTTGAAATGTGGAACGCCCACAGTATACCGGCGGTCTCCGTGCATAGATACGTCGTGAACCTAGCATGGTTCTTCTCCCCGACACAGGTTCCGACCCAGAAGCAATGGTGGTCAAATTTTCGGACGCACCGACCGCAATCGTGGCAATGTTTCGTGCGCAAGCCTTGCCACGCGTCGCAGTGCTTACACACCTGGCCGCATGGGATTTCTTCTGGTGTTTCTTCGACGTCATCTTCGTTATTTTCGTGGACGTCACTCGACCCTGACGTCCTGCTACTGGACCCCGCGTGCGCGGTGCTTGAGTTCGGCAAGCCCAGTAACTCCACGTTCATGTTCTCGTCATCTTCATCGTTCTCATCTTCCTCAACCACCATGCTCAACACCGCAGGGTTTTCAGGGGCCTTGCCTTTGTCCCGCGCGTCAAGTTGCGGTGGGTTACTCGTTTCAGAAGTACCACCACCCACACCCTCCTCCACACGCCCTCTACCTTCCTCCGCTACGCGGTCTCGGTCTCCCGGGTCTCTTTCGTCCACGTACCCCGGATTGGAATTCGCCGCGCTGGCGAACGCGATTACGTTACCCGCCACCGCGAACCAAAACCAAAAGTGGTACCCCACACCGCCCAACGTTAAGTCATTTTCCATTCCGTGAAGCATCACGATGATCAAGATGTGAAGCCCGAGCCATGCCATCTTGGGACCCGCGGGGGTTGCGCCTTGGAGAAGGAGAAAGGGGGTGGTGTCAGAACAGAAGAATGGGAGAGAGCAAGAGGATGTGCGGGAAAGGATTCTCCAAAGGCTCACCATGCTTGCGACGGACGGTTTCGCGCCAACACAGTATCCCCGCGCCAACCATACGCAAGGGACGCTTTGCTCGTTCTGCTCGCTTTTCAGCCTTGGTCGCCATGTTAGACTCTTCCACGCCCTCACTGCGCGTCGACCGAGTGAGGAGCGATAACCGTTCGCAAGCATTTGCGCGTTGGTTATTTGTTAGCGACTCGCTATAATCGAGCTATAATTCCGAGATTCCATGTTATGGCCAGGCTAAATCGGGCCCAGAAACGAAAACGTACGAGCACCGCGGCGTCGACACGACGCACCGCCTACGGAACGCACGGAAAAAAATCCTTCTTTGGCGACTAATATAAAGAACCCATTGGAGCATCAAGTTGAGTCGGTGGATGCATCAAAAGTGCGTCGTAAACGCGACAGGGGTGCCGCACGCGGTTGACTTTTTAGTCACCCAGAGTCTGTGCGGACTTGTTGTCTGGGGTTGAACAAATTAACACGAACGAACGAACTTGATTAAACTACTCTAATAACACTCATTCCACAACCCCAACGGGTCAACCAAGACGTTCGAGAACCGAAACGCGCGTATTAGCGAAAGGATTCAACTTCGCGGGAGGCGGCGTATTTTCATCTGCCGCCGCTGTGATCAGTCCTCGACTTTTTACAGAGGAAGGCTTGGAAGGCCTTGGCGTGGACCTGGAGCTTTCCAGCGCTTCAGCCACGTCCCTGACGCTTTCAAGCGCAGCCCTGGCTTGCGCGCGTACTTTCTCCACCGCGGGTGATGTAACGCTCAAAGGCAAGCGCAACGCGACGCGCGCCGGGGAGTTTGTTTCAGGCGCGCTCTTCGACCTCGCGGCGCCGACACGTTTGTGAATTTTGGAAACAATCGAAGCTTGTCTTTGCTGCGCTTCCCTCCATCTCAACTCTCGCTCTGAACTGGTGTTGCTTTGATCCGACTCGGATGCGCTTGAGCTTGATTTCAATGCAGCTGCTCTTTTCATCATGCCAAGTTCTGCCTCCGCGGACGCCGCTTTCTGCACCGATTCGGCGAACGCGTCTTGCAAGCGTTTAATTCGCGACTGCGTTTGACGAAGCTCGTTGGATGTTTGGTCAAGAGACGCTTCCGCTTGGGCACGCGCGGCGTCCGCTTCACGGCGAAGCGTCTCTGCTTCAGCTACAGACTCTTTTAGTTGTCTCGCCTTGTCTTCCGCGTCGTGTTTGGCAACCTGCGCAGCAGATAAGGCCTCCGCGCTCGCCTGCGCGGCGGCTTCCGTGGCTTTTGCGCGCGCCGCATTTGCCTTCGCGAGTTCCCTCGCCGCGTGCGTGTCGCTCACTGTTTTCGCGGCTCGTTCGGCGCTTTTCCGCTGATCGTCTCGCTTCGCGGATTCAATCTGAGCAGCAGCAGCTTCGGTGTCATTGTTTCTCAACTCTTCCAGCCGCGACTCAGCTTCCTCGTGTTTTGCCTCCGCTTCCGCGACGCGTTTTTCCAAAAGCGCAATCGTCTCGGCGCTCGCCGCTTGTTTTGTCTCCGCTTCCCGAAGCTTCCGCGCCGCCGACTCCGCGTATCTCTCTGCATCGTCCACAGCGTCAGCGGCTTCTCTTCGCATGGACTCGATGCCAGCCGTGGCTCGTTCCACAGCCTTGCTCACTTCTGTTTTCACAGTCTCGTACGCGCGTCTCACGGACCGCTCCGCTTCTAAAGCCGCTTCAGAAGCTTTGGCCTCCGCGTCGGCCTTCGCCGCGGCGATGCTATCCGCCGCCTCGGCGCGCAACAAACGCGCCTCTTCCTTGGCGCGAGAAATCTCACGTGCTGTTGCGGTCTCCGCTTCAACGATGCGCGTCTCCGCTAATGACAGCTTCTCTTGAGACGCCCGCTCAACCTCAACAACCCTCGCCTCTGCTTCGGCAACAGCAGACTCTAGCTTCTTCAAGTTCGCGGCGGTTTCGCCCGACGCGACGGCGCGCTTCGCCGAAGCGACCGCCGTCGCCGAGGCGGCGGACGCTTCCGCTTCCGCAACTTCAGCGCGTGCCTTTGCCGTTTCCGCTTCTCGAGATGCTTCTTGTACGGCGGTACGAGCTTTGGCTTCACGTTCTGTTGCTCTTTTAATCGCTTCCTTCGCAGCCGTCGCTTTTGACGTCTCAACTTCCAATCGCTTCTCGGCGTCTTTGAAGCACGCCCAGTTTTCATCCGCCGCGGTTTTAGCCTCTTTAACCGCTTCTTCCGCTCGTTTCAACTCGGCGCGCATCGATGTCTCAACCTCAGCAATTTTAGCGGAAGCCTTGTTCTCCGCTTCCATCGCTCGCGTTTCCGCAGCGGCAGTGGCCTCAGCGATTGCTGTGTAGTTTTTCTCGTGCAAAGCGCGCTCGGCGGCCTCTGCTCTTTTCTCAGCTTCGGCGGTGGCGGCTTTCGCGGACGCCGCGGACGCGCGCGCTTCCGTGACAACCTTCGCAGCCGCAGCCATTGCCTTTGCGCCTTTATCCCCTGACGGAACGCCAAGCGCCGCTGCGGCGCATGCTTCAGCTTCCATCGCACTCTCCGCGGCCTCCGCCCTCGATTGATCAATTTCAGCCTTGGTCTCCGCGTCTCGCGCCGCCGCTTTCGCCATTTTGGAGTCACGTACAGCGGCTTTAGCGGTTTCCTCCGCCTTCGTAGCCCTGGACTCCGCAGCCTCAGCACGTGCCGTAGCTGCATGACACTCATCTTTTGCGGATTGCACAGCAGACGCGGCGCTCGCTGTGGCCGCCAACGCAGCTGCTTCAACCTCCACGAGCCGTGTAAGTGATGCCTGCGCTGTTTTCTCCGCCGCCGAACGCAACGCCTCGGCTTCTTCGAAGCGCGCCCGGTTTTCACCCGCCGCCTTTTCAGCCTCGGTCTGCGCGTTCATCGCGCTCTCCACTTTCAGCTCAGACGCCGCGATCGCCGCCTCAGCCTTTGACGCGCGTCCTTCCGCGCTGCCGAGCCTTGATTTCACCAACTCAAACTCCGCAACCGCTGTGGCTCGGTCGTAATCCGCAGCCTGCGCCCTAGCCTCCGCGGCGCGCGCTTTCGACTTCGCCGACGCCTTTGCGATTTCCGCCTCGCCCTTGCGCTCGGCACTTCGCTTCGCGGCAGCCTTCACCGCGGCTGTTTCTTCCTCCATCACCGCTTTAGCAGCCGCGATGTTAGCATCCATAGCCGCTATGGATGCTTCTACTGACGAAGCAACCGAAGCCTCCGCGTCCGCCTTGGCGCGCTCGCCCGCCGCGCTCGCTGCCGCCGTCACGGCTTCCGCCTTGGCCACCGCTTCAAACGCATCCTGCGACGCGGCGTCTAAACGAACCATGTAGCTCGCCACGTCTTTCACGGTTTCAACATCCACGAACATATCGAGCCTCGCGGCGAATGAAGCGACTGCGTCATTCCACCGGGATGTTGCCGCGATAACACGAGCCTCGGCATCTTCCAAGCGGCGTTCCAGCCGCCCGCCCCTGCGCGACGCCCTCGCCTCCGCGGCGGCGACGCGCCGGTCCGCCCGCTCGGTCCACGTCCCTTTTTCGGCTAAATGCTGCGCCACGAGCTTAGCGGTTTTAGACCGAAGCTTGTGAATAACTTGACGCACGCCGTGCTGCGCCAACATGGCGCGCATGGGTGCCACGGTCGTGCGCGCCCTCGATTTAGGTGACCGCGCGCTGTTGGGCGTGGCGACGCGCGAGACGCTTTTCTTCAAACGCTTGGGAGTGGAAACGGGCGTCGCGACTCCATCCGCCGCCACCGCGTTGGGTTTGGGTTCGTTCCCAGAAGGCGTGTGACACCTTTGCGAAAAATCCGCGACAGGCATCGTATTCAGCCTTTGCGTGACGTTCATGGAGTGCGTATCACTCACAGCCACTGCAATTTGTCCCCACGCGGTGGAGCACGCGGCGGCGACCATGAGCGCCGCGACGCGCGCTTGGACGTCGCCCGCGTCGACTAGACGATTCAACTCTTCCTCCAAACCTTGCGCACGCGTTTTGTGGTGCGAAACCTCAGCGTTTAGGGTGTCCATTAGACTCTGCATGTTACCTTCTTTCAATTCGCGTTCGCGTGACTCCTTCTCCCACCACGCGCGTTCAGTTTCAAGCTCCCTCACCGCCTCGACGGTGAGCTTCTCGGCGTGGGCATAATCGCTTTCGGCGATTGTAAGTTTCTCGGTGAGCGCAGCTCGTTCGTTTTCACCCGTTTCCGCTCTCTTTTTCAACGTATCGCACAGCTCATCAGTTTCTTCCTTCGCAACGGTAACCCTTTGTAACGCCATATGCGCCGCAGTAGCCGCTGTGCGAGTCGCTTCCAGTTCCTTTGTGAACTCGGTCTCAGCGTCACGCGCGCGCCGTTCCATGGACTGAAGCTCCGCCTTCAACGTTTCAACCTCAATCTGCGCGTCGTGTGTCGTCGCGCGTAACGATGGCATCTCAGCGAGCGTTTGTTCCGCGGCTGTGAGTTTTGAGGTAAGAGTTTCGATGGTGGATAGGTCCTCACTTCGCTGCGCGTTCGCGTCTCTCGCCGTGGCATCCGCCACCAGCGCCATGGTACGCGCGCGCGTCAGCTCTGAGTCGAAAGACGCAGATTGAGTACGAGCAGCCTCCGCCTCCGACCTCGCAGTCTCCGCTTCCGCTACCGCTTGGTCTCTTTCCCGAATCACGTCCGCACGTCCGCGTTCCACGGTTTCAAGAGCAGCATCGTAGTCCAAACCCAGAGTACCCGCCGAGGCTTGCGTCACGCGAAGGGCTTCTTCCACTTGCGCGATTCGCGTTTTCAGGCTCGCCTCCGAGGTTTCCCGTCGCTGTACGCGCTCGCGCAAGGTTGCCACCTCCACAGCTTGCATCTTGACCAGTCGCTTGGCTCTGCGATACTTGGTCTCGAATCCATTGATGGAATCATTCTCCACGCCGGCGCAGCTCTCACCGACCCCCTCGCCCTCATTCTCCTTGCCACGCGTCTCATCCAAGACACCCGTCCCCGGCTTTCGTTCCAGCGACCGAATCTGCGCCTGGAGTCGCTCTATGGTGTCGCACTGCGCAGATAGAAGACGCGTCGTCTCGTCATACTTACCCCGAAGCTCCGCGATACGCGGGTCGACGGGATCGCCTGTCTCCATCACAGACGTGTCCAACCCAGGTGCGACGGTTGTCTGGTGTCGAGTCTTCCGAGAAGGGGACCGACACGAAAACGCTCAGCAACGGAAACTTCATTCAGTCGCTCTCGCTATCAAAGTGACCGATAAAAAAATATAGAGGCTGTCAAGCTATTTCAGTGCATCGTGGGAGGTCTTTCAAACCTCGAGATTGACCCTGACCAGTTTTGGAGGTACGACTTGTTATTTTCCTCCCTTCAAACGATGCCCCGCACAGATCCGACCGCCCCCTGGGGAGGCATCTGGCCACAGCTCACTCGCGCGCTGCTTTGCTCCTGAGCATCGTGTGGCGGAGGCGAGGGTAACTCTCTCCCGTCTTTTTGGACGGAGAGCGGCGGGATGGCGCCCTCCACGACCGGGATGCGGTGTGCTGAGTTTCACATCGACTCGCGTACGGACGATCCCGGCCCGAGGTGTGGGCACACCTTAACATGCGTCCCCGCGGAGGGGGGCGGGCAAAGGTTGATCGTCTTCGGAGGCGCCACCGCGCTGGAAGGAGACGGACCCAACGGCAGCAGCAGCGGCATACGTACGTCATCTCCCGTTCAACCATCCGACTCATCTTCCTTTTTTCCCGCTCCGCACTAGTAGCCACTTTCGATCGGATCTGGTCGTTGACATCCTTCCCGCCTCTCTCTTCATCACCCTCAGGCCTCGCGGGCGCCACTTCTGACGTGCACAGCTTCGACGTGCGCAGTGGCGTGTGGAGCAAGCTCGAAGCGAGTGGGGAAGGTCCGTCCCCCCGCGCCGCGCACTCGGCCGCGGCGGTGGGGAACATGGTTGTTGTCCAAGGCGGCATCGGACCAGCGGGTTTGGCATCGGAGGATCTGCATGTTTTGGATTTGCAAGGAACACCGCGGTGGCACAGGGTGGTGGTCCGGGGTCCCGGCCCGGGGCAGCGATACGCGCACGTCATTTCGTTCGTGGCGCAGCGGTTTTTAGTGGTGCACGGCGGGAACGACGGCACCAAGCCTTTAGGGGACTCCTGGTGTTTGGACACCACGAACAAGCCGTACGAGTGGGTCAAGATGAACCCGACGGGGGATATTCCCCCCCCGCGGATGTACGCCGCCGCCGCGCCGAGAGCGGATGGGTTGCTTCTACTGTGCGGAGGACGAGGCGCGGACAGCACGCCGTTATCAGACGCGTTCGGCTTGGCCAGGCACAGAGACGGACGGTGGGAGTGGGCGGCGGCGCCCGGCGAAGCGCCCACCGCGCGGTATCAACACGCCGTGTCCTTCGTCGGCACGCGGCTGCACGTCAGCGGCGGTGCGCTTGGCGGCGGGAGCATGGTGGACGACGCACTGTCTATGACTGTTCTGAACACCTCAGCAGGACCGGCAGCGGGCTGGTCCGTCACGGACGTGAACCGTGAAAAGGGGGGTTCCAAGGACGCGGCGGCGTCCGCCAGCCGGCGGTGCCGGCACACCACCGCCGGGGTCGGTCCCCTGGTGTTTGTGTGCGGAGGCTTAAGAGGCGGCAACCTGCTTGGGGATATGTTCGTCTCAGAAGAGCCCCCTTCCGAGGTGGGGATGACCCGCACGGAAGCCACGCTGGCGTTAGCCGAGGTGATTGACCTCTCCGCGCCGGCATGGCAGCGATGGCTGCGGGACGTGGGACTGCTGGAAGAAGCGGGCAAAGTTTTAAAGGATTTGCCGGCGCTGCGCCTGGAGGCGGACGACGACGACGGCGTGAACGACAACGCTGGAGCGCGTGTTAAAACCCGCGGTGCAGTGGGTGGTGCGTTCGGCACACCTCAAGGCGGGTCGTTCGTGGTTGGAACTCCAGGGTCGTCCGACGGGTCGCCGGACAACAACCTGAATCAGCTTTCGAAACTTTCCTCCGCCGAGGCGCAAGCTGCTGTGGCGCTGGCGCACAGATCGAACGTCGACATAGATTCCTCCCCGGATTCCTCGCAGGGAGGCAGCGCGAAGAAGTACGTCACCCCCTCGCCGGGAAGCA